>Ga0181520_10001631_pt1 | contig 45050 bp, 39 predicted proteins | sample PEATcosm2014_Bin_29_FD_132451 | JGI IMG/M metagenome (GOLD analysis project Ga0181520, IMG submission 132451) | Peatland microbial communities from MTU Mesocosm Facility, Houghton, MI, USA - PEATcosm2014_Bin02_30_metaG | ecosystem: Environmental > Terrestrial > Soil > Wetlands > Peat | place... | reverse complement strand
GGCGGTCCCGCGTAATGCAATATCGCGCCGTCGTCGCCGACGGCGAACACATCGGACGGCGATGAACCCCAGATTCCGGCTAGCCCGTGCGCCGCGTTCGTCATCGTCGTCCAAGCTGTTCCGTCGTAATGCAGAATCACGCCGGCGTAATTGTAGGATTCCGCATCCTCCAGGATTTCGCCTGCCGCGAATACGTCGGAAGGCGACGAGCCCCAAACGCTGTAAAATATTTCGTAGCCCTCGAACGGGAATGTCATGTCCGTCCAAGACGTTCCGTCGTAATGCACAATTGAGCCGTAGGTGCAGTCGATGTCGACCCCGCCCACCGCGAACACGTCGGAAGAGGAGGTTCCCCAGACGCCATAAAGGGGTCGCGCGTCTTCGTCCATCGGCGTCCAGGACGTTCCGTCGTAATGCAGAATTAAGCTTCCGGATTTCAACCACCAACTGCCTACCGCGAACGCGTCGGACGGCGATGTTCCCCAAACGTCATGAAGGAACCACCCGTATACGGCGACCGTCGTCGCCGCCCAGGAGGTTCCGTCGTAATGCAGAATCTGCGCGCCATTACCATCCCAGCCGGCCACGAACACATCGGACGGCGACGTTCCCCATACGCCGTTCAGGCACTCGGAGGTTCCCGTTGTCGATTCCGTCCAGGACGCGCCGTCGTAATGCAGAACCACGCCGTCGTAGTTGCTGTCGAAGCTTGCCGCAAACACGTCGGAGGGCGACGAACCCCAGATGCCGGCGGCCCACAGGGGCGCATTGGTATTTGTCCAGGACGCTCCATCGTACTGCAAAGTCGCGCCCCCCGTCGCGAACACGTCGGAAGGCGACGTCCCCCAGACGCCGTTAAAGGACGCCGGCGCGCCGCTTGTAATCGCCGTCCAGGATGTACCGTCGTAATGCTGCATCCAGCCGACTGCGCCCACCGCGAACACGTCGGATGGCGACGTGCCCCACACGCCGTTGCCGCCCCCGGGTGAGGTCATCGCGGTCCACGTCGCGCCGTCGTAATGCAAGATCGACTTGCTGTCGGGCTCGCCGCAGCCGACCGCAAATACGTCGGACGGCGAGGATCCCCAGACGTCGAACAGGAACGCGATGTTATCGGTCGGAAACGTCATCGTCGTCCAGGACGTCCCGTCGTAGTGCAAAATCACGCAGCTGTCGGTGATGGGGGAACCCACAGCAAACACGTCGGACGGTGAGGATCCCCAGATGCCTTCAACGATCGCGTTTTCGGTCGGGGTCGCCATCGTCGTCCACGACGTCCCGTCGTAGTGCAAAATCGCGCCCCCCGCCGCAAACACGTCCGACGGCGACGTTCCCCAGATGGCGCAATGGTAGTAAACGCCACTTGTGGGCATCGTCGTCCAAGAACCGCCGTCGTAATGCAGAATTACGCCGTCGCCGGATTTGACGCCGCCCGCGGCAAACACGTCCGAGGACGACGATCCCCACACGCCGTAAAGCCCCGATGCGGTTCCGCTCGCCATTGGCGCCCAGACCGTTCCGTCGTAATGCAGAATCACGCCCGCCACCGGCCAGCCATCGGGATCGGATTGCTTGCCGACCGCGAACACGTCCGAGGGCGACGCCGCCCAGACGCCCCAAAGATCCCCGGTCGATACGCCTGTCGTTCCCGACCAGGAAGCGCCATCGAAGTGCAGAATTGTGCCGTTGTTCCCGACGGCGAACACGTCGGCAGGAGATGTTCCCCAGACGGAGTTGACGTCGTTGCCCTGCGGCAGCGGGTTGAGCCAACACCAGCCGTCCACGCTGCAAACGCCGGAACTGTTTGGGGTGACGTCATCGTTATCGTCGTCGTCGCCATTGTCGTTGTCGTTGTCATCGTCGTCGTTGTCGTCATTGTCGTCGTTGTCGTCGTCATCGTTGTCGTCATCGTCCGCCGGCGACGAGTCGTCATTGTCGTCGTCATCGGCTGCCGGCGACGAGTCGTCGTTGTCATCGTCATCGGCCGCCGGCGACGAGTCGTCGTTGTCGTCGTCATCGCCCGCCGGCGACGAGTCGTCGTCATCGTCATCATCGGCCGCCGGCGACGAGTCGTCGTTGTCGTCGTCATCGTTGTCGTCATCGTCCGCCGGCGACGAGTCGTCGTCTACCGTTGGACTGAAATCGTCATCATCGCCGCCGCCTGGCGAAACGTCGTCGTGAAGAATTTGGTGGTTCGTTCGATCAGGCGGCGAGCAGGCGATCGCCAGCGCCGCCAAAAGCGCCAGCAGGCAGAGCAGAGTCCATTTCATCGCCCATCTCCCAAGGGGTTCGCACTTCGTTCTCTCTCTTGCACCCGATGATCCCGCGGCTGGATGGCATTGTCAAACGTTTTCCAACTTTCACCAAGTTCACCAAAAAACGAGACAGCCGCCGCGGCCGGCCGGCGACGCCTCGAGCGAGCTGTGGCGCCGGGTTTCCGGCGCGCCGCCGCGCGCCGCGGCTCATTGAAGCGTGGAAGGCATGGGAATCGTGGAGAAAACGCGAAACATGGGAGAGCTACGAGCCCGATGTTCGCGCAACCAGCAACTAACCGACGCGGCCCGGCTCCTTTTTCCTTTTTCCTTCTTCCCGCGTCCCGAACCCCGAATCCCGAATCCCGAATCCCGTTGGCCCACCGCAACAACTTGACACTTTCACTAGGATTAGTCTTTGTCCAGGTCATATCTACTTGTTTATTATAGATTTTGTAGGTTGTCAACCTGTGTCCGTCCATGCCGACTTTTACGCATTATGTGATACTTTTTGAATACTCAGGGTGTCGGCAACCTATGACGCCGTTTCTCTAAAGGCGCCGGGCGCCGTTTGCTCGTTTTGTTCGGTTTGTTCGGGTGCGGACACCGTGGCCGCACCTATGACGCCGCTTATCTAAACGCCACGGTGTCGCTTTGTTCGCACAGGCGTTTCCCGAACGGCGCCCGGCGCCGTTCGGGGCTCGGCGCCCCGCGGGTGGCGCAACCGTTGCGGCACCTATGACGCCGTTTATCTAAACGCGCCGGGCGCGTCAGGATATTCCCGAGGCGCGACCGTCGCGGCTCGGGAGCGGCGGCCCGATGGTGGCGCGCCCGTTTCGCCACCAACGCCACAGATTTCGCCACGGTGGCGAAAACAGAAGCGCCGGCCACAGGTGCGGCGACCGTCGCCGCACCATCGTTAGCTTTTTGCCGTTGACACGCCCCCGCCGTTTGTGGCATGGTTGCATCGCTTATAACACAGGGCGTGGCCATGACGACAAATGGCGATCTTCGAACGAGAAATCAGGCTGTGCGAGAGTTGGGAAGCCGTGAGGCCCCCGCCGGTCCTTGTGTCCGGAAGCGCTCTCGCACTTTTCTTTGCTTAAACACAAGGAGTTCCTATGTCCCCACACAAAGCAGATTCGCGTAAAGGTTGGCCGGGGTTCCTGACTCTCGAACAGATCCGCAAGTTGATCGACGCGGCGGCGCCGGCGCTCGCGGCCGACTTGGCGGCGATCGCGGACACCGGCGCCCGCATCGACGGCGAATTGGCCGGCGCGGAAGGTGAACTGATCGAAATTCTGGACTTTCTTCGCGAGGCGCGGTCGGTCGCGCCCGGCGCCGCGGCCGCTTTGCTGGCGGCGGAATCCGCCGTGCTGAGAGCGAAGCATCGGTTGCATCAGGCGATCGAACATCTCGATTCGATGCCGAACAAGCTGGGCGTGACCCTCGTTGGCGATGTTGAGGCCCGCGCGTCGCGCGTGCTGCCGAGCAATACGCTTTGCGGGCCGTCGGTCTGCCCCGACGGATACCGCGAAGTCGGCGCGTTCGACATTGGCGGCGGCAAAGAATGGAAGGTATTTTCGCCTTGCCGGCCGTAAAACCCGGCTTGCCTCAATTCCTGCCCGATTTCAGCGCCAGGCCAGCGCCCCAGGCGCGATCGGCCACAGGGCGGACGCATAAACGCCCGCCCTGCGGCGCGATTCTAGGGCATCCTGGCGTGGTTGGCGAGTTCAAAATCATAATTGACGCTCAAACCGGATTGCGCTATGAGTGTCTCGCAAGCGCATCTTTCCAAAAAGGGGTTGGCCATGAAGCAGACATTTTTCGCGACGTTGGCCTTGGCCCTCGCCGCTGCTTTCATCGCGTTCGCTTGCGCCTCGCCGACGAAAACCAAAACCGTCTACGTGCCGGTTGACGATGACGCCTCGCCGGCCGATGACGACGCCAGCCCGGCCGCCGATGATGACACGGAGGGCGGGTGGAATTGCTCGGAACTTTACGGGATCGCCTGCGGGACGTGCGAGCTAGAATTCAGAAACGCCGTCGGTACGCCACTTGATGAAAATGGCGCGCAAGCGGCGTGTCAGGGCGGCGCTGATGGTCTCGGTCTTGGCGGTTGCATCGCGAATTGCATTATCGAATACCGCGAAAACTGTACGGCCATGGCGACGTGCGTGAACGCTTGCGAGATGCCTCAGTAGTCGCATTCTTCGATGATGCAGTACACGACCTGATAGTATTCGGTCCCGCCGACGAGCGAAACGGCGCCATCCGACCCGCCGCGGTTGTAAATACAATTGATCGAAAAAGTTTCTCCCGCTGCGAGATTGAGGACGATCCCTGGAATTTGAATTGGCTCAAACTGTTTCGCGCCGACGTTGACGAATTTCTGCCCGCAATTCCGCTGCATTCCCGACGATTGTTGCACGGATAATTCCACGTTGTCATCCGCGGGCGGCGTGCCGGAGTAGGTCGTCTGGAACGTCACGAGTCCGGAAATACGGACCTTGCACGCTTTATTGACCTGAATCTGCCCGTTCGGGCTTGATCCCCCGACGACGGTGAACAGGCTGCCTTGCGCCGGAAACTCGCTCAGGTCGTTCCAGGGGAGCACCGTGACGAGTCCGGTGTTGTCAATCACAACTTGGTTCGATAACGCCAGCGCCATCATTGGCCGGCTGCTCGGCTTCGCGCCGATTTGCCCGCTGGAGTTGACCGCCAACGTCGTATCCGTCGGGATCGCCAGCGGGTTGACGTTGTAATTCGCCGGCGTGCGCGGGGTCGTCGTGCCTTGCCACATCGAAATGTCGTCGGTGATTTGCCGTCGCGCGACGAATTGCCAAAGAGCGCCGCACACGCCGAAGATCGTCCCGTCGTCGAGGTCGTCATAGCTCAGGTGCCGGGCATCGTGCGACAGCACGGCGCCGCCGAAGCGCGCCACGGTGAAGCCGAACGGATAGTCGGTCGCGGGCTCGCCCGGCTGCGGCGCGAAGGTCACGAAATTGATTGTCAGGCCGATGCGGACCAGATTGTCGGCCGACGACAGGATGAACTCGCGGAACGTCACGGACGCGGGCTCGCGAACGATTGAAATCCACGGGCCGCCCAGCGCGCGGAACTGCGGCGTCGAACCGCTCATTTGAGAGTTGATTTGGAAGGGCAAGGAGCCGCTGTAGCCCGTGAGGCCCTTCGCGAGCGACGGCGAGTGAAGTTGCGCGCCGGGCAGCAGCGCGCCGGGCGCGTTCATGCCGGGCAGGTTCAAGGTCGGCGCGACGTTGCCGAGAAGGTCTGTGAAAAACAAACCGCGATCGGCATCCGGCGCCCGCTTTGCCGCGCCCAAAAGGCCCGTGTAACTGTCAACGTCGAAAAGATCGGCATGGTTGACCAGGGTTTGCCCGTTCGCCGCCATCGTCACGGCGAGCCGGTCGGCGAGCGATGTTGCATCGGTCAGCGGGTTGAAACTTCCCGACGCGGCCGTGATTTGCGTCACGAGCCCGGAAACGATCGCTTGCAGCGTCGTCGCTTGTCCGAGTCCGAGTTGATTGAAAAACGCCGCCGGCAGCCCCCAGCCGCCGTTGCCAGCGCCCGGGCTCGAGGGAGCGTTCGTATTGATCGCGGCCCCGTCGGCGAGCGTGCCGGGCGGGAGATAAAACAGATTCCAGCCGGCGAGACAGCCCCCGCCGCCGCCGACCAACGGATTGCCGAGCGGCGCGAAGGGCAAGGTTTTCCGGCAAAAAACCAGCTTCGCCGCTGCGAACGCGCCGTTGATAACCTGCTCTTGGCCGTCGCGGAGTAGGCAGTTGTACCGCCATTCCATCGGGGCCGGATAGAACGCCGAGTAGACCACGGCGTTCGCCGGCAGCAGCGCGTAGCCGATGACAATCTGGTTGTTGCCCGTCGTGTCGGTCGGAATTGGATTCTCGGCCGGCGTGCCTTCGAGGATTTCATAAAACGGAAGCTTTTCCGGCGAATCGACATACCAAAAATCGGCGCAAACCACGTCAACGCGCGGATTCGTCGGGTCGGCGGGATCGGCTGGGGTTGCGACGTTCGAGCCCAAACCGTCTTCTTGAACCTGCATTCCGTCAACGGTCCAAAATTCGCCCGCGCCGATCTGTACTGCCGGCGTCGGCGTTGAAAATGGCGACGGGGCCGCCGACAGCGCACAGCCCGACTTGACGCCGCGTTGTTGAACGCCCGCGAGTTGCAGGCCGAGTTGGTGCGGGTCGGCATCGGCCATAAATGTCGTGCGAATCGTGCGCGCCATGGTCAGTCACCCTTGCCGATGTTTCGGCCCCATTTGCCGTGGCCCCATTTTCCGTCACCCCAGCGGCGCCGCGGCGGGTCGTCGGCGGCCGGGGTGCTGGCGTCATCGCCGGTCAGGGGTTCCTCAAGTTTCGTCGCCGACGGGTCGACCGTGAGTTCTTCGCGTTTCGTTGTCATGGCGTCACCTCACGAAATAGAACGGGCGGGCGCCGACCATCCGGACGGCGCCCGCCTTCAACGCGACTCGGCAGGACGACGGAGGAGGCGCGTTTTCGGTTTGAGAAAAATGGGAGCGGCTGGGGCCAACCGCTCCCGAACGGCAACGCGCGACGGAGGAGAAGCACGCCGCCGTTTTTTGGTTCATCATCGTTGACTGCCCGGGAGCAGCCCCGAATCGGCTGGCAAGTTTTCCACTTCCACCAGGTCAAAAACTTCCGTCGCCGCCGGCAGTCGCGGCGTGTCGGTCGCTTCGCCTTGCCGCAGTCGATCGACACCGGCCTGAATACGCAACAGCGTTTCCACATCGGCTGGGAAGTTTTTTCGGCGCACGTCGCGACGAACCGCGGCCGTTTTCAACAGGTCGTTAAGATGACGTTCGCGGACCAAAACGTCGGCGCAATTCCCTTTGGTCGGATTGTCGAGATAGCTTTGGCGCGCCCGCCGCGCCAGCATTTCGGCAAAAACGATCGAATCGAGTGTGAGCGCATCGGCGCCGCCGTCGAGAAAATATTCGTCGGCGAACCGCGCCCGCAACTCGGCCGCCGCTGCTTGCTCGGCCGGTGTGAGAGGCGCAGGAGCTTTGCGGCGTAGTTGGTTGCCGCGCATCGTTTCCGACAACGCCTTGCGTCGCTGGGGAGTGTTCAAAACGTCGCGCGCAAATTGTGCGGCGTCCGGTCTGCCGGCGTGCGCGCCGTGCATTCGACAAACTAATTTTCCGGCGCACGCCGGCGCCGAGCATTGTTTACCGTCGCGCCGATGCGCCCGACAGCGCCTGACTCGCAAACCCAACCGAGTAACGAACTCCACTGGCGCCTCTCCGACGGGCGGACTCTCGGTCGGCGGGGCGGTCGTCGGGTCGTCGATCATCAGTCGCCGCCCCGGCCCTTGCGGGGGTAGTAGGACTTCACGGGGGGCAACGAAACTTCGGCGTCCGGGCCTTTTTTGCGAAGTTCGAAGACGGCCGGAGTCGGACGGTTTGTGCCCCAAAACGCGGCCCGTGCCGCCTTGCACGCCTCTTGCGCGAGGGCCTCGCCCGGCGTGTCCGCCGGTAACCAAATCTCGCCCGAATCGTCTACCGCAACGCGGTCAAAGCTTTTCATTTCCCCGAATGCGTCTTTGCTCATTTTGAGTCTCCCTGAAGCGATCGCCGCCCGGCGGCGCGGATTTTTTCGTAGGTCGCGCGGGCGAGGTCTGCCCGTGTCTCATGCGGAACTTTCACGGCCATGAGTTTTTCATAGGCCGTTCGTTGCGCCGTCTTGTCTTGACCGCCCGCCGACGGGTTGCGCGCCGCGATTGTCGCCGCAATCGCCTCTCGCGTCGGCGCCGCCGGCGGGGCGGTTTCGGTGAAAACGTAAAAGGCGCACGGATTGACTTCGCCCGGCCGCGTGATCGTCGCGGCATAGTGAATCGAGTGACCCGCCCCGGAGAGTTGGTAGATTTGCAGGCCCGCGTCCAGATCGTATAGCGCCGCCTTGTCGGGTTGACCGTGCGCCGCGGCAACGGCCGCCGCGAAACGGAAGCGCCCCAACTCGCCGGGCCGCGTGAAGGCCGGACAAAAGCCGCGGGTGCGTGGGTCGTTGCTGGTTCTTTGGGCTTGGAGCATCGTGACTTCCTCCGTTTTCCCAACGATAGCCAAAAGAAAAACCTGTCAACAATGGCGCGATTTTTCAGAATGCGTCGGATTTGCCGAAAAACAGGGGGGGCCCGTCTGGCGCGCGACTGATGCGAGGTTTTCGGGGTCGCGCGCGACGGTAGGCACCTCGTTTTTTTGACCCGGGGGGGCGTGGTTGCCGTTTCCAATGGCCTTCGCCCATTGCAATTGATTGATTGATTGATAAAAAGTCAAGTGGCGACGCCCTTGTCTCACTGAGAGGGCGTTATGGACGCCAAAACACATAAAGTATCAAAAAAGTATCAACTGACCGATACCGACGCCGTTTGTCCCCGGATTCGCTGACCGCCCCGGCCCCGCCCCGCTGGCCGGCTGGCCCTGGCCCCACCCTCCGGCCCCTTATTTCGCGTCTTTCAGGAAGTCCACCAGCAGGGCGCGTTCTGCTTCTTCGCGTTCTTTGGTCGCGTTCAAAGCGTCGAGGTCCATTCGGCTTTCGACTTCTTGTCGCAGTCGGTCGCGTAGCACGGTCACGGGCAAGGCGTCGAGTTCCGCGGTTTCGTCGCCGCCATTCTCGGCGACGAATTTCCGCGTTCGGCTGTCGGTTGTCTTTGCGCGGTTCGGCGGCAGGTTGTAACGGTGCATGTCATCGGCTGTGAGGGCGCACTTGATAATTTCCGGCTCGGTCCCCAGCCGCGCCAGTCTGTCCCCCAAACTGCGGTACATATCCTCGCCGCTGGGGTCAAAGTCGCCGAAGTAAAGCACGGTGACGTGTTTGCCCTCGGACACGGCCTTGTATCGTTCCGCGGCCTTGTGAAGGCTATCCCAACCATCATAACCGCGCCCGACGTTCAACGTCACGCCGTAGGGTTCAAGCTCGTTTTCAAAAATTCCCGACAAGGCGTCTTTTTCAAGCCACGCTTCCACATAACCCGGTTGATCGGCCCAAACATCGCGGCGGTAGGCTGTCCGGCAGGTCTCGGCAAACTCAGGCAGGCCGGACCACATGGGAACCGGGCGCGGGCGCCGCAAGCGATCCTCAATCCATTCCCACGGGATCATATCCTGTTGTCGAGCGTTCGCAAGCGCGTCGCTGACCGCTTGGTATCGGTTTCGATTGTTTCTTACGACTATTCGGAAACGAGTTGATAGAACACTTGGCGAACCGTCATCGGGTAGCCATCGGCGAGGATTTGTATCGCATATTCGATCAGCTTCAGTGTTTTCCGCTGCATCGCCATTTGAGGTCCTCCTCTCGAAGATAGGCCAGTCGCTCACGCCCCGCCAGCCGCCGCGTTGGCGTCATGCGCGGAGAGTCCGAAATGTTCGGCGATCGCGTTTGCCAGCCCGGCGAGTTCCGCGGCCGTCAACGTCGCGCCGCGGGCCGGCAGTCCGGCAAGCGTTGCGGCGAGGGCCGGGCCTTGTTCGGACCGAGGCAGGCGACCGATTGCAACGAAGTTCGGCGACAGTTCTCCGAGGAAACTTTCGATCAAATCGAGGGTTGGCTTGGCCGCGGATTGCGACAATCTCTCTCTTACTACTCTGTTAATGCAATTAAGACTCTTCTCTTTGAGAATTAACTCTTCTCGCGCGCGCGTTGGAGTGAGAGGGCTTGTCCGGCGGGCCGGACATACGTTGTCCGCCGGGCCGGACACGGTGTCCGGTGGGGCGGACACGGCGGACGGCTGGCGCCGGCGATTGACCAACCGCTGGCACGACTCAATGATGATCGGGTGGTCGTCGGGTGGCCACTCGCCGCCGATGTCGGTAAGCAGAATAATCAACAGGCCGTCGAGCAGCCCGTTACGGTTGCCGTGGTAGATGAAAACCAAGCCAGCTTCTTCGAATTTTTTGAGGGCGTCGCCGATGGTGCTTTTCGGGATATTTGCGGATGAGGCAAAGTCGCGGACGCTCGTCTCATAGTACTGCTTACGCGAGTTCGAACAGCGGTCACAAAGTTCGTCGAAAACCGCCCGGTCGGCGTATCCGAGACGTTCCTTCACACCCGGCGGGAACCGGGGCCGCTTGAACCAATTGTTTACCAGTGCCCCGGGATAAGGGGGCGGCTGGCGTGTAGCTGACACGGATCCTCCCTCCGCCTGCGTTGGGTCAGACGCCGACCAACGTGCGCCACGCCGCGAACGTCAGCCGCCCGGCAACCATCGCCTTGAAAACATCGGGCGCCAGGTCGTCGCACGGCCGAAAAAGCCGCCCGGGCAGCGTTGCAAACCGGCCCGCGGGCGCCAAGTTGCCGACGTGCTGGCGCACGAAGGCGCGGCTGTTGATCGTCAACGGAACAATTCGGCCGTCGAAGGCGTAGTGCGTCATGATCTTGTGCGGGTGTGCCGTTTCGCGCAGACCGGACAGCACGAACCGCCACAGCGCGGCGTGCTGCTTGCTCGCGAACTCGCCGGCCATCGGGACGAGCGCGACGATTTGAGGCCCGGCGCCATCGCGTCGAACCGACGTGTAAAAAGTCGCCCAGTACGGCCATCGGGCGCCGCGGGCCAAGTCGTCGCCGCGCCGCTCGCACAAACGATCGGCGACGGCGCGTGCGTGCGTGCCGAAAATCGGGAACACGCAAAACGCCGACGTGTGCCGGCCGCGGGGGTCACCGCGTTCGGCGTCGTGGGTCCATTCCGCCGCGTCGAATACGTCGCCGCGCGCCAGCGCTTGATGAAAGGCGAGGCCGTTCATTCTTGCAACTTCAGGAACTTGGTCATACGGCAGTTCGCGCAGGTCAACGTCGCCGGCGTCGAGGAAAAGCGACGGCGGCCGGACGGCCGGTTCTGTTTCGCGGGCCGACGCGTAATTCTCCCATTCGGTCTCGCCTTCGAAGTCGCTGGGGTCGTCGTCGATCGGATCGGGTCGGCGTGTGCGTCTTGCGGTCATGGTCGCACCTCAACCGTTGACCGCGGCGGCGGGCATTTGCTCGCGCTCGCGCAACCATTCCGCCAGCTTCGCCGGATCGAAGCGGACGCACCGTTGACTCAGGTGGTAGCACGGCACGCGGTGATGGGAAACCATGCTGTACAAGGTGGACTTTTTCAAGCCGAGAAATTCCGCCGCTTCACTGTAGTTCCACAGTTTTTTCGCCTTCGTTTCCTTCATTTTTCGTTTCCTTTTTCGATGGGGTTGAGTTGCACAACATCCGCCGGCGCATCGGCCGGCGGCGATTGCCCGAAAATGCCGCGCAAGGCGGCGAAAGAGTCCGGCGCCAGGTGGCTATATCGCGCCGTCATCAACGGCGAGGAATGGCCCAACAGCTTGCCGACCGTGTAAAGGTTCACGCCTTTGGCAACCAGCAGGCTCGCGAAACTGTGTCGCAAATCGTGAAATCGCAAGTCCGGCAGCTTCGCGGCCCGCAAAATTGCCTTGAATCGCCGGTAGAAAATTGCGCTGATGCGCGGGAGCATCTGACCATCCGGGCCGGGAAAGCATAACGCGAACCCGTCGCCGACCCGGAGTTTTTGTTCTTTGAGGATCGGCGCCAGCGCGTCGGCGAGCGGGACAAATCGCACCTTGCCGCTTTTGGTTGGCCCGTCGCCGCTCCGGCCAATGCGAATGAGTCCGCGATCGAAGTCAACGTCCCCCCATCGCAAGGCGCGCAATTCGCTCAGGCGAGCTCCTGTGTAGATCGCGCCGGCATAGATCGCGAGCACGTCCGGCCCGGCGTCACGGGCCGCGCGAACGAAGGTTGCAACTTCGGCGTCCGTTGTGAAGCAGGGATATTCTTTTACGGTCACTCGCGGCCGGTCGAGTTGCGGCAGCGTTTGGACTGCCCCGGTGCGCTGACCGTAGCGCAGGACCGTGTGCAGCAGCGCCAGCACGGCGCGGATACTCGACGGCGAAAGCCGGTCGTCAACGGAACCATCGGGCCGCACGATCGGCCGCCTTCGTCGCAGTTGACCCATGAACCGCTCTACCATCGCGGTCTGGATTTGCGTAACGACCATTTCGCCGAAGAAAGGCCGAAGGTGTTTCTCGAAAAGAATCGTGTCGGTCACGGCGGAGCGCTTGTGCTGTCCCCGCGCCGTGCGCCATTGCTCGTACAGTTCGCGGAATGGCATCGGCGGGGGCGGAGCCGCCAAAATCCCGTCTTTTTGCGCTCGCCGCGCCGCCCGCGCTCGCTCCATGAACCCCAACGCCTCATCATAGGTCGCAAATTTCTTGAACCGCCGGCGGCCGGTCGCGAGGTCAACGTAAGGAGCGCGCCAGCCGCCTTCGTGCCTGTAAGGCGTCGCGCCGCCTCGCCGCCGTTTGGTTTGCGCGCTTTTCATCGCGCCCCCTTTCGTTTGCGTCAGTTTAGACGAGTCGCGTTCTATTCCGACTGGCGCGGTTTTTTAGAATAGAACGCGCGCAAACCGGCCGCGGTTTGACGCAGCAAAGACCGCTTGAATACTTTTTGTGTCCGCGGTTCGATTTTGCTTTGTTATTTTTAAGAATGATTTTCTTATAACTTATTGAAATTATGCGGTTTTCCGACTTGGCGGCGGAGGCGTGGTCGCCGGAGTCCCGCTTGACACTTTCGCAACCCGCGTGCTAGCTTGCCGCGGATTTGCGGCAGACTAGGTTTTTCCTTTTTTTACCGGCTTTTCGTTACGAATAGCCGACGCCCGGCCGCAGTGCGGCGTTGGAGGCGACGGATGAAAAAGACCCTGCTTTGGCTGACCATCGTGGCGCTTTGCGCGACGGCCGTCCCCGTGGTCGCTATGGCGGAGGATACCGACGGCGGCCAGTTGTCCACCGTGGGCTTCGACCTGCACGGCTACTACCGCGACCGGTACTACAACTACTTCGACATGCGGCCGTACTCGGCCACACCCAGCACCAACACCAACTGGTGGAGTTGGTTCGATCAGCGCCTCGATCTGCAGCCGACGCTGATCATCGCCGATCCGATTCAGATCGTCAGCGAGTTCAACCTGTTGGATGACGTGTCCTGGGGCCAGGATTCGTCGATGCGCATTCCGACCGTCAACGTCCAGCGGCAGATCGGCAACGCGCAAGCGATCCAGAATGTGTCGTACGGCACGATTTACATCCCGAACGGCACGATCTTTTCGCGGTCGATGAGCACGACCGACAACACGGGCCTGGTGCGCGTCGAGCCGTTTGAAATCCGGCAGTTGTACGCCCGCCTGGTGCTGCCGATCGGCTATTTCCGCATCGGCCGCCAGGGTGCCAACTGGGGCATGGGCGTGTTCGACAATTCCGGTTCGCCGTACTCGCGGTTCATGGAGAAGCCGTCGACCGACGTCACCGACCGCAATGCCGGGTACGACAGCAACACCGGCGACTTCTACGACCGGGTGATGTTCGCCTCGCGCATCGCCGGCTTTTATTACCCGATGCTGTACTACGACCGCATCGCGGGCCAGGGCTTCAAGATCGGCGACAGCGACGTCAACGGCTTGACGTTCGCCAACCAGTTCCGCGACATCCGCTTCGCCGACACGGGGCAGTTCGACGCCGGCTTCTTCATTCAAAGCCGGACGCAGCACCTGGTCAAAGGCAATTATTGGTTCTACGACCTGTGGGCCCGCCTGCAATACGCCGGCTTCCTGTGGGAAGGCGAAGGCGTCGCCTACCAGGGCAAGGCGGTGTTCTTCAAGCAGCGGGACGTCAACCTGCTGACGTCGTACGGCCTGCCGGTCGGCAACGGCGGCGGGCACGTCGGCCTGGACGCCTACAACGCTCTGTTCCGCTTCAAGTACGACGCGGGCCGCTGGAGCACGGGCCTCGAATACGGCTTCTCCTCGCCGGCCAACCGCGATCCGAACGACGAGTACAGCCCGACCGCGCAGACCGCGATCACCGTCGCCAAGAACGCCCTGAATTCGGACCCGGGCAACCCCGTCAACAAGATCAACTTCACCAACGCGGTCGTCGCCAACCAGTCGGCGTTCGGCCGGAAGATCAACACCTACTCCTTCAACCCGGAGTACAAGGTCGATTTGATCACGTGGGACCAGTTGATGGGCGGCGCGCTCGAAAACGGCATGTTCATCAAGGTCGGCGGCAATATCCACCCGCTCGACGGCATGAACGTCCGGCTCGACATCATCAACAGCTATATCAACCAACCCGGTCTGAGCACGCGGGGCACGCAGGCCTCGCACGACCTCGGCTGGGAAGGCGATCTCGACTATTCGTACACGTTCTACAAGCAATTCACGATGGACGCCCGCTTCGGCTACATGCTGCCGGGCCAGTATTTCCGCGATATCTACGACAGCGTGAAAAACGTCTACACGCTGCAAATGCGGACGATTGTGAATTTCTGATTTTGGCCAACGGCGCGGCCGGACGACCAGCGCCCGGCGGCGCCGCGCGGCGCTCGCGGAGACTGATGTGAAACGCATCTGGCCGGCGTTGCTCTTGTTGGCGGCGTTCGCGGCGGCGGCGGGGCCCGCGGCGGCGCAGGTCATCCAGGAGCCGCAGCCCTTCGAGGAAGAGCCGACGCTGGCCTGGGACGCGTACGGGTTTTTCACCGTGGCGTTGGGCATTTGCTATCCGCCGACCTTCACCCTCAACACCCGGCCGCTCGGCGGCGGCCAGTATTACCAGTCGTTCAACAAGACGGTGTCGTTTCCCGGCGTCGCCGCGCAGCTAAGTCTGATTCCGGTGTGGGCCGACAACGGCCTGGACATCGAGGTCGGGTACGATCTGCAGAGCCTCCACTGGCAGCAACACGCGGCCATCAATGGAATTTCGTCGTCCGGCCGGTCGACGCTCGGTCTGAACATGATCAATTTTTCGGCCAATTACGTGCGTTATTTTCTGCCCAACGCCGATCGCATTTATCTGCTCGGCGGTTTCGGATATTCCTGGAACGTCGGGAACCTCCAGGCCAGCACCGGCGGCAATGGGATCACGAGTTCGGGCTCGTTCGCGAACTGGCGGGCCAACGCCGGCTTCGGTTACGTGCACTTGTGGAAAGCCGAAGTGGTCGGCTTTGAAGTGCGGGCCGATTTTCCGCTGCTCACCGACAAGATCCACCTGCTGGATTCCACCGGTCCGTTCGACATGTACCTCAAGGAATCGCCGGTCCTGCGCCTGATGGCGACATTCGGCCTTGGACGGATGAAAAACAACTAAGCGCCGCCTTCCGGACACGCCGCTGTCTACAGCCTCGATTCGATTGCGGAGACCATGCCCGCGTGACCGTTCTCGAACGGGCGCGAGCCTCGTCAGTTGCCAGCAAGACGAAATTGGCGTGGTTTTGAAATTTCTGGCGGTCGGTCCTTCCACGTTTAACGTGGGCGCCACCCCTTTCAAACGCGCCAGGGTTGTCTTCATCGAGCGCGAAATCATGCAAGAAATCGCGGAACCGAATAATCATAACATAACGAAATGATTGAAGAATTCAGCGGCGGCCGGCCGGGCCGCGCGCGTCGCACGCCCTTGTATATCGGCCTTGGCGATGGTACATAGAAGCGCCTTTGTTCCGCGGGAGGAGAAAGCATCATGCCGGCCGTGATCGCGAACGAACTGAAAAAATTGGGCATCGGGAAAAAAATAGCCACGTTGCGGACTGCGAAGGGCGTGTCCGTCGACGACCTGGCGGCGAAACTGCGCGTCTCGAAAGTGCTGCTCTCGCAGATCGAAGGCGAGGTCGTGCCGCCGACGATCGCCACGCTGCTGAACATCGCCAAGTTGCTGGGCGTGGAAATCGACCATTTCTTCACCGACGCGGAAGACGCCGGCAAGATCGAGATCACGCGCGCCGACGAGCGCCTCGCCGTGCATCACGACGAAGCGCCGGCCGGCGAAAGCGGGCTCAACTACAGCTACGAGAGCCTGGCCTTTCGCCTGGCGCACAAACACATGGAGCCGTTCTTCGTCGTCTTCGACAGCGAGAAGCCGACCGCCGAGGCGTTGTCGCACGACGGCGAAGAATTCATGTTCGTGCTCGAAGGCGAGGTCGAGTTTATCGCCGGCGGCAATCCGGTGCGGTTGCACGCCGGCGATGCGCTGTATTTCTACGCCGGCGTGCCGCACGCGATTCGCGGCGTCGGCGCGCGCAGCGCGAGGGCGATTGTGGTGATGTACCCGTACTCGCATTAGCGGGAGAGGGCGATGATTGAAATCCGATTTCACGGCCGCGGCGGGCAGGGCGCCGTCATCGCCAGCAAGGTGATGGCGGTCGCGGTGTTCCACGAGGGGCAGTACGTGCAGAGTTTCCCCAAGTTCGGCGTCGAACGGCGCGGCGCGCCCGTCGAGGCGTTCCTGCGCATCGACAAAGACAAAATCCTGCTGCGCAACAACGTCTACGAACCGGATCACGTGGTCGTGCTCGACCCGACGCTGATGGAGGCGATCGACGTCGCGTCCGGCCTGCGCCCGGGCGGCGTCGTGCTGATCAACACCACGCATAAGCCGGCCGATTTTCCGAAGCTCGCCGATTTCAAGGTCGCCTGCGTCGACGCGTCGGCGATCGCCATCCGCCACCGGCTCGGCAGCCCGTCGCAGCCGATCGTCAACACGGCGATCCTCGGCGCGATCGCCAAGGCCAGCGGCCTGGTCGGCATCGACTCGATCTGCGAGGCGATCAAGGAAGAAGTCCCCATCAAACCCGAAGCCAACGCCGCGGCGGCCCGGGAAGCGTTTGCGCAAGTCGCGTTTGCCTGAGAGGAACCGACGATGGCCGAAGAAAAACCGATCGTTTTCGCCCACGTGGACGACATGCCCGAAATGGTGATGTCGATCGCGTCGATGCTGTGGAACAAAACCGGCAGTTGGCGCTACCTGCGCCCGCGCTACGAAGACCGCGTGCCGCCGTGCAACGAGGCCTGCCCCGCCGGCAACGACATCGAGGGCTTCATCCGCCTCCTCGGCGAGGGCCAGCCCGCCGAGGCGTGGCGGCTGCTCAAGGAAGAAAACCCGATGCCGGCGGTGACCGGCCGCGTTTGCTTCCACCCCTGCGAGTACGGCTGCAATCGCGTGCATTTCGACGCGCCGACCTCGATTCAGGCGCTCGAACGCTACGCCGCCGACCATGCCGCGGGCGAACTCGATTGGGCGTGGCGCGCGCCGACCGGCAAAAAAATCGCCGTCGTCGGCGCCGGGCCGGCGGGCCTCGCCGCGGCGTACCATTCGCGGCGTCTGGGCCACGACGTGGTCGTCTACGACGCGTTGCCGCAGGCCGGCGGCCTGCTGCGCATCGGCATTCCGGCGTACCGCCTGCCGCGCGACATCCTCGACGCCGAGATCGCGGCGATCGAAAAAATGGGCGTCGTGTTCGAACTGGGCGTGCGCGTCGGCGTCGACGTGCCGTTTGCGAAGCTCGCCGAATTCGACGCGGTGTTCGTCGCCGCGGGCGTGCACGTCAACCGCAAGCTGGGCGTCGAGGGCGAAGACGGCCCGGGCGTCGTGGCGGGCCTCGGCCTGCTCGCAAAAGTCGCACTCGGCGAAAAATTCGCCTGCGGCCGGGATGTCGTCGTCATCGGCGGCGGCAACAGCGCGGTCGACGCGGCCCGCGTGGCGCGGCGGCTCGGCGCCAACGTGACGATCGCCTATCGCCGGACGAAAGTCGAAATGCCGGCCTTCGAAGAAGAGGTGCGCGACGCCGAGGAAGAGGGCGTGCGGCTCGAACTGCTCGTCGCCCCGACGCGCATCCGCCGCGACGGCGGCGCGGTCACCGGCGTCGAATTGCAGCGCATGGAATTGGGCGAGCCGGATGAATCGGGCCGCCGCCGGCCGGTTCCCGTGCGGGGCAGCGAATTCGATTTGCCCTGCGACATGGTCGTCGCGGCGATCGGCGAGGCGGCCGACCTCTCGTTCCTGCCGCCGGAAATCAAGCAGGAATGGGGCAAGATCGTGATCGACGCGTTCGGCCTGACCGGCCGCCCGGGCGTCTTCGCCGGCGGCGACATCGCCGACCCGCAGCAGAACGTCGCGCAGGCGCTGGGCGACGGCAAGCGCGCGGCGATCGCCATCGACCGCTTTCTGCACGGCGAGACCATCGCTGACATCGGCGGCAAGATCATCGTCGGCGAACGCGGCTGCGCCTCGATGGCGCAGTACGCGAAGCGCGGCGCGAGCCACGCGAAGATCATCGACGCCCAACACGTCGCGGCGTACGAGGAACTCAACCTTTGGCATTTCACGCGGGCCGAGCGCGACCGCATGGCGCGCGCGCCGCTGGCCGAACGGCTGGCCGGCTTCGCGGAAATCAACCTCGGCCTGACCGACGCGCAGGCGGCGCACGCGGCGGAGCGCTGCTTTCATTGCGGCGTCTGCACGATGTGCGACAACTGCTACGTCTTCTGCCCCGACGTCTCGATCCTGCACAAGACCGACGGCGGCTACGGTTACAACATCGAGTTGGACTACTGCAAAGGCTGCGGCATCTGCGTTAAGGAATGCCCGCGCGCGGCCATGTCGCTGGGGGAGGAGTAGGCCATGAAAAAAGTCATCATGGGCAACCATGCGGCTTCGTGGGCGGTGATGCTCTCCCGCGTGCAGGTGATATCGGCGTACCCGATCACGCCGCAGACGCAGATCGTCGAGGAGCTTTCCGAAATGTGCGGCGACGGCCGGCTGGCGGCCAAGTTCCTCAAGGTCGAATCCGAGCATTCGGCGATGGCCAGCGTCATCGCGGCGTCGGCGACCGGCGTGCGCGCCTTCACCGCGACGTCGGCCAACGGCCTGGCGCTGATGCACGAGCTGCTGCACTGGGCGGCCGGCGCGCGGCTGCCGGTGGTGATGGTCAACGTCAACCGCGCGATGGCGCCGGGCTGGAACATCTGGGCCGATCAATCCGATTCGCTCTCGCAGCGCGACACCGGCTGGATACAGATTTACGCCGAAGACAACCAGGAAGTGCTCGACTCCGTGCTGATGGCCTACCGCCTCGCGGAAATCGTGCGCCTGCCGGTGATGGTCTGCTACGACGCGTTTTTCCTCTCGCACACTTACGAGCCGGTCGATATTCCGTCGCCGGACATGGTCGACCGCTATCTGCCCCCGTATCAGCCCGAGATTTTCCTCGATCCGCAGGCCCCGCACTCGTTTTTCGGCCTCGTCATGCCCGACGTGTACATGGAAATGCGCTACAAAATGCAGCAGGCGATGGAGCGCGTGCCCGCCGTGGCCGCGCAAGCCGCCGACGAGTTCGCGGCGATTTTCGGCCGGCGCTACGACATGGTCGAGGCGATCGAGTGCGACGACGCCGAAACGGTGCTGGTCACGTCGAGCACGACGACGAGCCCCGCGCGCGTGCTGATCAAGCAACTGCGGGCCGAGGGCAAGAAAATCGGCGTGCTGAAATTGCGCTTCTTCCGGCCGTTCCCGACCGATGAGGTCCGGCGCGCGCTCAAGGGCAAGAAGCGCGTGGTCGTCGTCGACCGCAATATCAGCTTTGGCAAGGGCGGCATCTGGGCCGACGAACTGCGCGGCGCGCTGGCCGGCCGGCCGGGCATGCCGCAGGTCTACGATTTCGTCACGGGCCTGGGCGGGCGCGACATCACGCCGAATCTGCTGGCGGAAATCGTCGCCGACGCCGAGGCGCGCAAAACGCCCGATCGCCTGCTGTACTGGAAGGGGGTGAACCAATGAGGGACGCCTACCCGCGCGAAGAGTTGATGATGAGCGGCCACCTCGCCTGCCAGGGCTGCGGCGGCGCGTCGGCGATGCGCCACGTGCTCAAGGCGATGGGGCCGGACACGATCGTCGTTCAGCCGGCCTGCTGCTGGACGATCATCTCGGGCCAGTTCCCGTACAGCGCTCTGAAAGTGCCCATTTTGCACACGGCGTTCGAGACCAGCGGCGCCGCGCTCGCCGGCGTCCGCGCGGCGCTCGACATGAAAGGCGACACGACCACGCAGGTCATGGCCTTCGCCGGCGACGGCGGCACCTTCGACATCGGCCTGCAAAGCCTGTCCGGCGCGGCCGAACGCAACGAAGACGTCATGTATTTCTGCTACGACAACGAGGCCTACATGAACACCGGCGTGCAGCGCTCCGGCGCCACCCCCGATAAGGCCTGGACGACGACGACGCCCGCCTCCGCGCCCAAGACCGGCCCGAAGAAGAACATGATTCAGATTCTCGCCGGGCACAAAATTCCGTACGCGGCGACGGCGAATGTCGCCTTTCCGGAAGACCTGATCGCCAAGGTGCGCAAGGCGCGGGATATCCGCGGCACCAAGTTTATCCATATTCTTTCGCCGTGCCCGCCGGGCTGGAAGATTTCGAGCGAACAGTCGATCGAGATCGCGCGCCTCGCGACGTACACCAAAGTGTTCCCCATCTACGAGGTCTTCCGCGGCGAGGAATACCATATTAATATCGAGCCGCGCGACCTGCCGGTTTTCGAATACCTCAAACTGCAAGGCCGCTTCCGCCATTTGAGCCAGGAAGACGTCGACGAAATCCAAAAGCGCGTCGATTACGAATGGCGGATTCTGCTGGCGAAAACCATGCAGGAACGGTTCGACTAACCTGGGAGCGCGGGTGTCCCCACCCGCCCTGGAACCGCCGGCGTCCGCCGGAACGTGATTTTTTCCGATTGGCTCGGCGCACAAAAAAATCCCGGCAGGGGCGGGCTTTAGAGGCGTCCATTAAGTGGGCGCCGGCCTGACGCGCCTGCGCCCCTGACGGGGCTTTTCCTGCGCTCGCGTGGTTGGCCACAGACGTCGGCCAACGTTTTCGACGGAAGCAGCCGGCGGCGATTTTTCGCCGTTGATGCTATATTGCAACCGGAATAACGCGGTCGTCCGGATGCGTGCGCCTGCGCAATAGAGGACGCGATGAAGACATGTCTTTTCTTATTGGTGGTTGCCGCTGCGGCTTTCTTGTTGGCGAGTTGCGCCCCGCCGGCCGGCTACGACATTGCGAAGCAAAATGCTTTAGACGCGCAGGACGGAGCGAAAGCGATTCACGCCGATGAACTGTGCCCAGATCTGTGGACTTCCGCCGAGCAGAACATGAAGAAGGCCATGAGCGCGGACGCGGACAAGGATTACAACACAGCGAAGCGGTCGTTCGAGCAGGCAAAAGACTGGTACGACACGGCCAAGAGGTGCGCGTTCAAGAAGACGTGGGACGTGTGTACCCTTCCGCCGCCGCCCCCGCCGCCGCCAGGTTGGTGGCCGATAGGCGGACCTCATCCGGCGAAGCTCGACCCAATTTTCTTTGATTACGACACGTACAACATTCGGCCCGATCAGATTGGGACCGCTAAGGCCGACGCTAGCAAGTTCAAGAACGGGTTAGGGTTAGTCGGTCACAAATTCCAACTTACGGGCTGGTGCGACACGCGCGGAAACGACGAATACAACCTCGCCCTTGGCGAGCGCCGCGCGAACGCGGTGTACCAGTTCCTGACGGCAAGCGGCGTCCCTGCCACGCAGCTCGAAATAAAATCGGGGGGCAAGACTACGAAGTTCAGCGCCGAAACGACCGAAGAGGGCTACCAGCTTAACCGGCGCGTCGCGTTTGTCGACCTCGGAAACGAAGCCCGCTAACGCCCACCAAGCGCGCCTCGTTATTTTCTTGCCGAGGGCGATTGGTTCCTAGCTTCGGGCTTCTGGCTCCTGGCTCCCGACTCCTCGCTCCTGGCTTCCTTCCCCCTCGTGGTTATCTTCAGGCAAACGGCATTATAGGGAGACAAACATGAGCCGCATCACCAAGAAAATCTTGAGCAATTACGCCGGCGAAAACCCCGGCGTGCTGACCAACCTCGCGCGTCTGCTGGAACACGGCCGCCTCGGCGGCACGGGCAAGCTCGTCATTTTGCCGGTCGATCAGGGCTTCGAGCACGGCCCGGCGCGCAGTTTTGCGCCGAATCCGGCGGGGTACGACCCGGATTACCATTTCGACCTGGCGATCAAGGCGGGCCTCTCGGCCTATGCGGCGCCGCTCGGGTTCCTGGAGGCCGGCGCGGCGAAACACGCCGGCGACATCCCGCTGATCCTCAAGGCGAACAACCACGACGTGCTGCAGGACGAGGCCGACCCGCTCGGCGCGCTCACGGCGTCGGTCGATCAGGCGCTGCGCCTGGGCTGCGTCGGCATCGGCTACACCATTTACCCTGGCACGGCGGAGCGCGTCACGTTGTACGAACAACTCGCGGAACTCGGGGCGGAGGCGAAGGACGCCGGCCTGCTGGTCGTCGTCTGGTCGTACCCGCGCGGCACGGGCATTTCGAAAGAGGGCGAAACGGCGCTGGATGTGGTGGCCTACGCGGCGCAGCTCGCGGCGCAGCTCGGCGCGCACATCATCAAGGTCAAGCTGCCGACGGATCATCTCGAACAGCCGGAAGCGAAGAAGGTCTACGAGAAGTACGCCATTCCGCGGGCGACGCTGGCCGAACGCGTGCGGCACGTAGTGCAGAGCGCGTTCAACGGCAAACGCGTCGTCATTTTCTCGGGCGGGGCCAAGAAAGACGACGACAACGCCCTCTTCGACGAGGCGCGCGCGATCCGCGACGGCGGCGGCTTCGGCTCGATCATCGGCCGCAACAGCTTCCAACGGAAAGAGGACGACGCGCTGACCTTGCTGGACACGATCGTCAAGATCTACAAGGGTCAAATCCAATAACGTCGGCGTAGAGCAGCAGAGCAAGGCGCACACCTTTGCCGCGACGGCAAAAGGGCGCCGCCCAGTAGCCGTGACGCCCTCAAGCGCCTTCAACTCGGAGAGACCCAGCCACGACGCAGTCCTTGCTCCAATGGTCTCCCTGGGACGGGCAGATCATCCCCGACCATCGGTAAAAACGTAATCCGGGCGGTAATTCTTGCCGTTGGATCGATGTGACGCCTCCGCCGCGGCGAACGCCGCAACTTGTTGATAAATAGCGAATAATTTGCGAAATCGGCCGCGCGGGCGGACTTGGCGCCATCCTTGCGATATTTCAGGTCCAGAGGGCACGACGATGAAGAATGCACGCTTTACCTTGACGCTGCTGGCCGCTGGTTTCGCGATTGCGGTTGCCGCCGCTTGCGACGCCTCGCACGTCAAAGACACGTCCGATCTGACTCGCATCTACCGCCACGAGAATTCGCTGGCGCCCGACATCAACAATGGCGGCTTCGGCGCCGCCGCCGATTTCGTCGCGTCGGATGACGATCAAGCCGGCGACGACGACAACGGCAACGGCAACGGCGGCGGTCTCGGCGTTTGCAGCGCCGACGGTTGGTGCTGGGAAAACGCGCAGCCGCAGGGCAACGCAGTGCACGCGATCTGGTACGACCCGACGTCGCCCATGGTGGTCGCGGTCGGCGAGGGCGGCACGATCATTCACTATGACGGCGCGTCGTGGTTCGGCACGACCGGCGCAGCGACGCTGGTGATGACCGGCATCTGGGGCACATCGGCGACGAACGTGTTCGCGGTCGGGTACGACCTGGCGGGTCCGAACGGCGTGGCGATGCGGTACGACGGCAACGCCTGGAAGCCGATCACCGGCGTCGGCTGGTGCTCCGCGGTGTACGGCGTGTGGGGCGTTTCGGCGACCGAGGTGTACGCGGTCGGCACGTGCTTCGACCCGAAGACCGGCGCCTCCGTCGGGGCGGTCGAGCGCTACAACGGCAAGACGTGGACCGGCATGCACACCTCGTTCGGCGCCTACACGCTGTACGGCGTCTGGGGCGATTCGTCGAAGGACATTTTCGCGGTCGGCGACCAGGGCACGATTCTCCATTACAACGGCGACCGGTGGTCGGCCATGAAGCTGCCGGAAGGCAACTACGCCTTTGACGGCATCTGGGGCGTTTCCGGCGGCGACGTGTACGCGGTCGGCACGAAGCTCGACGCCAACCACCAACCGGTCGGCGCGCTGCTCCATTACGACGGCGCCGCCTGGGCGCCGGCGTCCATCCGCGCCGAGAACGGCCGGCTCCTAACGGTGTGGGGCTCCTCATCGTCGGATGTGTACGCGACCGGCTACGCGGTCGACGACGGCGTCGCGGTCGGCCGCGTGCTGCATTTCGACGGAACGGCCTGGTTGGCCTTGCCCATGGCGAAAGCGCTGGGCGGCTCGTTGCCGTACGCGATCGGCGGGGCCTCGGCGACCGAGGTGCGCGTGGTGGGCACGGCGGGCCTGACCCTGCACTTCGACGGCAGCGCGTGGGCGCCGGAAAGCCGCGGGGTCGCCGAAGACCTGGCGGCGGTCTGGGGCGCGTCGCCGACCGACGTCTACGCCGTCGGCGCGAAGCGCACGATTCTGCACTACGACGGCGGCGCCGCGTGGCTGGCGATGCACGCGCCGGCCGCGCCGGGCGGGGCGTACGATTTGCGCGGCGTCTGGGGCGCGTCGGCGTCGGACGTGTTCGCGGTGGGCGGCGGCGGCGAGCAGGCGGACAAGGAATTCCCGGTCATCCTGCACGGCGACGACGCCAGGTGGATGGCCATGGCCGCCCCGGCCGGCACGGGGCCCTACGAATTGTACGCGGTGTGGGGCTCGTCGGCGACGGACGTGTTCGCCGTCGGCTGGAGCACGGCCGGCTCGCAACTGAGCCGCATCCTGCACTACGACGGCTCGGCCTGGTCGTCGATGACGTTTCCCGGCTCCGGCTCGATCGACAACCTGACCGGCGTCTGGGGCACGTCGCCGTCCAACGTGTTCGCGGTCGGCTGGCGGGAAGACAACGGCGCCGCGCCGGTCGCCTTGCATTACGATGGCGCGGCGTGGAAGGCGATGAACATGCCCGTGGGCCGCTACGGGCTCAGCGCCATCGGAGGCGTATCCGAGTCGGATGTGTTCGCCGTCGGCGGCAATGACGTCGGCGAGGATCTCGGCTACATCCTGCAATTCAACGGCGGGTCGTGGTCGTCGTTCGCCGCGCTGTACGGCAGCAACTGGATCGAAAGCGTTTGGGGGCGATCGGCGTCCGACGTGTTCTTCGTCGGCGCAGGCCCGCAAAGCGGCTTCCCGTCCGGCGCGGCCGGCAGCCTCATTCTCCACTACAACGGCCGTGAGACGCAGCCGATGGTGACCGGCGCCACGGCCGGCCTGACCGGCATCTGGGGCGGCCCGACCACCGACATCTTCGTCGTCGGCCAGCACGGCGCGATCCTGCACCGCGCCGGCAGGTCGTGAGGAGGAAGAACGGGGGAGATTCCCCAATCGTCGCCCGATTCGATTTTCCGCTTAGCCGGCCGTCGCGTCGCCCTGGCGCGCGGGCCGGTTCCGCAACATAATCGGCCGCGGACAACGAGGAGCGAGGCATGAACGCGAGGCGACCGCGGCGGGGCCGGTTACTGATCGCGATGTTGGCGGCGCTGGTCGCCGGCTGTGCGACGGCGTATGCCCCGGCGCCGCTGGCGCCGTGGGAACCGGCGCGCGAATTGGGCGTGCTCGCGGCGGACGACGAACTGCGCGTCGGCGCCGGGCGGGCGGACATCTCGCCGGACCACGCCGTGCCGCTGGCGGGCTACGGCGCCTTCCTGGGCGCGCCCGAGCACATCCGCTGGTCGCGCGGCGTACACGATCCGCTTTACGCCGATGCCCTGTACTTCGAAAAAGGCGCCGATCGCCTGCTGCTGGTCACCTTCGACCTGGTCGGAGTGACCGCGGCGGACCTCGACCCGCTCCGCGACGACCTCGCGCGCGAGACGCTGGTCGACCGCGACCGCATCATCGTCTCGTCGAGCCACACGCATCACGCGCCCGATACGCTGGGCCTGTGGGGCACGGGGTTTCCGCCGCGTTCCGGCCGCGACGAAAGATATATGACATTCATGAAACGGCAGGCGGTGCTCGCCGCGAAAACGGCGGTTGCGAACCGGCGGCCGGCGGAGTTGCTGGTCGCGGTCGGCGCCGACGCCGAGCTGCACATGAACATCCACGACGTGCACGATCCGCAGGCGACGCTCGATGACGCGCTGACGGTGCTCATCGCCAAAGACCGCCGGGGCGGGACGATCGCCACGCTGACGAACTGGTCGTGCCACGCGACGTGCGAGAGCATGCCGAACCGGCTCGTATCCGCCGATTGGGTCGGCTATTTCCGCCGGGGCATGGCGGCCCGCTCGCCGGGGCAGCACATTTACGTCAACGGGGCGATCGGCGCGTCGGTGCAGCCGAACGACCATTACCGCGACGCGCACATCCGTCCGGGCGAGGACCAGAATTTCCGCTGGGCGAAGCTCCTGGGAGAATCGCTGGCCGAGAAAACGGCGGCGCTGATGGCGACGGCGCGGCCCGTGCCGTTCGACCGCATCGAGGTGCGGCGCACGATGGTTCCGACGCATTTCGAGAACACGCTCTACGATCTCGCCAAGAAGATGGGCATTCTGAGCATGCGGATGCCGAAAATGGGCGAGGTCTATCGAATCGAAGCGACCGCCGTGAAAATGGGTCCGGTGCGCTTCGGGACTTTCCCCGGCGAGTTGATCCCGAACCTGGGCCTGGACATCCGGCGGAGCGTGGGCGGCGAGGCGCAGGTGCTGGTCGGGCTGTCGCAGGATTACCTGGGCTACATTCTCGACGAACAGCGCTACCGCGATCCGCGGTACGGCTACGAGAAAATGCTGTGCGTCGGACCGGACCTGGGCGTCAACCTGGTGCGGGCGTACGCCGCGCTCGGGTTTGAATAACGGTTCATTTTTCGCTTGTCAGTCCGGCGGCTTTCCACTAAGGTTGGTGGGCCGTAACTCTCGGCGAGGAGCCCAGCATGACATCAGCGCGGAAGCGGTTGAGCTTGCCCCTTTGCATCTTGCTGTCGGTCGTCATTTTGTCGAGCGCGGCCTGCGTGAAAATGGCGATTACGCCGGCGCCGCGGTACCCGACGCGGCACAACGACTACACGCCGACCACGCAAAATGTGCCGCCGCCGCCGTGGACCGATCCGCAGGATTATCCGTACGTCGCGATCACTACGCCGGCCAACGGCTCCTTTATCCAAAGCGGCACGGTGGCGGTGGCCGGCACGTACGCCGGACCGGCGGCGACGCTGACGGTCAACGGCCAGCCGGTGACGCTGGCGGGCGGCGCGTTCAGCGGCGAGATTGAGGTTGCGGCCACCGACGTGGTCGTGCCGATCCTCGTGACCGCGACGACGACCGCCGCGAGCTACGTTTCTTCCGATCTGTCGACGGTGTTCGTCGGCGCCGCGCAAAAGCCGGCGGGCACGACCGCCGACGCCATCGCGCTCGACCTCGAAAACAGCGGGATGGCGGCAATCGGCGGCGCGCTGGCCCGGCTGCTCAACGACATCGACATCACCAGTCCGTTGCAGGCGCGGGTCGACCGCGACAAGGCCGGGTTGATCGACATCACCAAGGCGCAGGTGCTGGGCGCGGCGGTGGTGCTGAATTCGTCGACGGCGGGCCTGAACATCGGCTTGTCCGTGCAAACGATCGACCTGCAGGCGACGGTGCTCGGCCTGCCGATCAGCATCCTGATCGACGACGTCGCGGCCGACCTCGTCGTGACGCTGGCCTTCGACGCCAATCACAAGGCGACGGTCACGGTCGTCAGTTCGTCGGTGCGCATCGGTTCGCTGAATCTGAGCAACGGCGTGCTCGACGCGCTCGTTAGCTACCTGGTCGGCCAGGCGCTCGACCTGCTGGTCAACGCGCTGGTGCCGGGGCTGGTGGAAAACCTGTTCAACACGATGAACCTGACGATCACGGCCACGGGCTTCACCTACCAATTCCTGCCGTCGCTCGCTGTCGCGGCGGACCGCAATTTCACCTTCGGCCTCGACGGCGCGCTGACGGTGACCGACGCCACGAAATGGAACCCCCAATTCCAGCCGGCCGGCTATCTCGCGACGCCCGCGAGCACGCCGGTCTTCCCCGCGACCACGCCGCTGACCGACAAAGCCTATGGCCTCGGGATCGGCGCCGCCAACAACGCGCTCAATCAGTTGCTCTACGGCGTCGCGGCCACGAACACGCTGAGCTTCACGGTGACCGACTCGATTCTAAACGCGGCCTTGCTGTCGGTGCTCTTCTTCTCGTTCGATTCGATCGACCCCAGCACGCCCCTGATCCTGAACCTCGCGCCGTCCGCGGCCCCGCTGGCCTACGCCGACGCCAAGACCGGCATCACGAACCTGCGCTTGCCGGCGTATACCGGGCAGATTCTGGTCGACCGCGGCGCGGCCGGCAACTGGGAAGCGCTGACGTTCGCCGTCGACTTGACCGCGCCGCTGACGGTGAAGGTCAACGCCGACAATTCGTTTTCGCTGCTGCTCGGCGAACTGGACATCAATCTCCAGGTCGTGCACAACGCGATCGGCCAGAAAAACGTGCCGAACATGGAACGCTTGTTCGGCGAGATCTTCCAATCGATCCTGCCGCAACTGCTCGCGGGCCTGACCAACACGAAAATTACGTTGCCGTTGCTCGCGGGCCTGCAGATTTCGCTTGCCGACATCGCGGCCTTCGGCGCGGGCGACGACTACCTGGGGATTTTCGTCGGCCTGAATTGACGGGAAATGTTCAACCTTCCGCATGCGGCAATTTGGTTGCGGCGCAGGCCCCGGAGCCGCGTCTTGACACGGCGGGGCGGCGGGCGTGAAATGGTTTCGCAACGGTCTTTCCGATCGCGCGGGAAGCAGACGTACGCCACCGCAAATCAAATGGACGCGCAGGAGGCAATCGTGAACCGGATTCTGGGTCTGGCTTTGTTCGCAGTTCTGGCGTTGGCGGTCGCAGCCCTGGCGATCGGCTGCGAAAGCGGCAAGGGAAGCGCCAGCGCCGACAATTCGTACGCTGACGACGATTCCTCGCCAGTCGATGACGACTCTGCGTCCGACGACGACGCTTCGCCCACCGGCCAATGCGTCCAAATCGCGCAAGACGTGGTCCAAACCTGCCAGATCACCCTCAAGGACATTCAGGGCGACCAGGTCGGTCAGGCGGGCATGGCGGATTGGTGCACGCTCTCCGAGGAGTTCTTCCGGGACGCCAAGGCCTCGCCGTTCTGGTCCTGTATGGACAACTGCGCGGTCGCGCAATCTTGCGACCAGACTTGCTTTAGCGGCTGCTTGACGCCGCCGGACCCCAGCGGAACCGGCTGCGGTCACACGGTTTATCAGATCTACTCGTGCGGCGTCGTGTTCGTGTACAACAATACGAACTACTGGGTGCCGGAAATGGACGAGATCGCCGTTTGTTCAACCGACACCTCGACCAACTGGTTGTGCTATGCGACCTGTGCGACGAACAACCCGTGCTCCAACCCGCCGACGCCGGCGCAAGCGCAGGCGCTCATCAACTGCATGAACGCCTGCTGATTCGCGAAGCATACCGGAGGACATAAGCGGCCCGAGCGCGCTTTGCGCGCCCGCGGCGGCGGCGGAGGCCGCGGGGCCGCATCTTGACACGGCTCGGCGGCGGGCGTGAAATGATTTCGCAACCGTCTTTCCGATCGCGCGGAAAGCAGACGTACGCAAAATAAGATCAATTGGACGCGCAGGAGGCAATCATGAACCGGATTTTGGGTCTCGCTTTGTTCGCGTTTCTGGCGTTGGCGGTCGCGGCCCTGACGGTGGGCTGCGACGGCGGCAAGGGAACCACTATTGTCGACAATTATTACCCTGACGACGACTTCTCGCCGGATGATGACGACTCTTGGTCCGACGACGACTCTTCGCCCGACGACGACGTCTCGCCGGACGACGACGCGTCGCCGACGGCCCCCCCGACCTGCCAGAGCGTTTATGACGAGTTCTACCTGGCGTGCGGCTTCGCCTTCCACGATCCGAGCGGCAATGCGATTCCGGAGTCCGTGATCGTCGCGGCGTGCGCGGCGAACTTCGACGGCGCCGGTCTGACGGGCCGGGTCGCGCAGTGCATCATCGATCATGCCGGCGATTGCGCGGCGATCTCCGCCTGCGTGCACGGTCAGGCCGACGACGATGACGACACGGCGCCCGCCGCCGAGTGCGCGCAAATCGCGCAAGACGTGGCCGGAACCTGCCAGGTCACGTTGAAAGACGATCAGGGCAATAGCGTCGATCAGGCGGGCATGGTCGATTGGTGCACGCTGTCGGACGAATTGTTCCCGTCGGCCAAGGCGTCGCCGTTCTGGTTGTGCATGGACAACTGCGCGGTGGCGCAATTTTGCGATCAGGCTTGCTTCAACGGCTGCATTTCGCCGTCCGACCCGGGCGGGACCGGCTGCGCTCACACAGTGTACGAGATTTATTCGTGCGGCGTCCTGTTCGTCTTCGCCAACACGAACTATTACGTGCCGGAAATGGACGAAATGGCGTCTTGCCCCAGCGATACCACGAACGATTGGGCTTGCTTCGCGATCTGCGCGGCCGACAACCCGTGCTCCAGCCCGCCGACGGAAGCGCAATCGGATGCGATCATCAACTGCCTCAACAGCTGTTACGGGCCGGACGACGACGACGACACGGGGCCGTACGACGATGACAACGACACACGGCCCTACGACGACGACAGTTGGCCGGACGATGACGACGACACGTGGCCGGACGACGACGACGATACGTGGCCGGATGACGACGACGACACGGCGCCGATCGACGACGACGCCTCGCCCACGAGCCAATGCGTGCAAATCGCGCAAGACGTGGTCGGGACCTGCCAGATCACCCTCGAAGACATTAAGGGCAACCCGGTCGGTCAGGCGGGCATGGCGGATTGGTGCACGCTTTCCGAGGAGCTGTTCCCGGACGCCACGGCGTCGCCGTTCTGGGCGTGCATGGACAACTGCGCGGTCGCGCAATTCTGTTCGCAGACTTGCTTCGACGGCTGTATTTCGCCGTCCGACCCGGGCGGAACCGGTTGCGGCCACACGGTTTACGAGATCTATTCGTGTGACATCGTGTTCGAGATCAACAATACGAACTACTGGGCGCCCGAAATGGACGAGATCGCCGTTTGTCCGACCGACACCACGACCAATTGGTCGTGCTACGCGACTTGTGCGACGAACAACCCGTGCTCCAGTCCGCCGACGTCGGCGCAGGAGCTGGCGCTCATCAACTGCATGGACGCCTGTTGATTCGCGAAGGAAGCGGCAGAGCAAAGGCCGATCGATCGCGTTGCGCCGCGCCGATCGGCGCGGGCGTAGGGGCGGTTCGCGAACCGCCCCTGCACGGCCGGAACTGCCGATCCGTGCAATCTCTGCTCATTCTGCGGTGAAAAAAACAAAAACATCGTTGAATCCTGCCGACCTCTGCGACCTCTGCGTCCTCGGCGGCTTAAGTGCGCCCATTTGATTGCGGCCGATGGCCGCGCTGAGAAACCCTCGAGAACGGAAGGGGCGAAGACCGTTGTCTCCGCCCCTTTCGTTCCAGTTGCCGACCGGACTTATTTGCTTCGTTGCTCCCCTAGGCCGACACGACGGCCAGATCCCGGTTGCCGCTAGTAGCCGCAGCCGCCGTGATGGTTGTTGCTGTTGGTCGTGTCGTTGTCGTCGTTGTCGTCATTGTCGTCGTTGTCGTTGTCGTCGTTGTCGTTGTCGTTGTCGTCGTTGTCGTTGTCGTTGTCGTTGTCGTCGTTATCGTCGTTGTCGTCATCGGCGCCGTGGCCGCCGCCGCCGCCGCCGCCGCCGCCGCCGCCGCCGCCGCCGCCGCCGCTGCCGCCATTGTCGTCATTGTCGTTGTCGTTGTCGTCGTTGTCGTCGTCGTCATCGGCGCCGCCGGCGCCGCCGCCGCCGCCGCCGCCGCCGCCGCCGCCGTTATCGTCGTTGTCGTCGTCGTCGGCGCCGGCGCCGGCATTGATGACGGGATTGCCGCCGCTGCCCGTGCTGCCGCCGTTGTCGTCATTATCGTCGTCGTCGGCGATGGTCTGAGGCGCGGCGTTGGCGCCGCACCAGCCGTTGCCGACGGGATCGCTGCCGACCGCGGCGACTTCGGGGACCAGGTCGTCGAACGAGTAGACGTACGCCGCATTTTTTAGCGGGATGATGGTGCAAATGACGTAGTTTTGGGGCCTGTTGCCGTTCGGATCGACGGCCGTTGAGGCGGCGCCGTTCGCCGAGATCGGAAAGATGTTGAATTTGCCGATGACCGAGTCGCTCTGCCCGCCGTTGGAGTAGAGCTGATTCAAGGTCGTGATGTTGGGCGCCGATCCGTTGTCGAGAAAATAAAACAACGCGGCCTTCTGTAAATCGCGGTCCTGATCCATGGCGCCGACGACGCTGACCTGGTTGAACACGCTGGCATAATGCGGAATGGCGATTGCGGCCAAAATCGAGATGACCACAAGAACGCCGACGATCTCAATCAGCGTAAAACCTTTTTCATTGAACGTCGTCCGGGAGTGATTTCTTGTTTTCATTGTACGCGACCTCCTCCTTTGCTGCCCTCGCCCTTGTTTATTGCGAATTGGGCGCCAACACGGCCGCGCAAGCCACATTTCGTATTATTTCAACATGTTAGCTGAGTTATTGCCCCGCAATTCGGGCGCTTTCTTTTGCCGTGCAGCGTTACGTTACGTAAAGCCGTCGTTCGTAAGTTCTCGCCGCGCCGACTGCGTCGGCGCCCGATCGCGCACGCGATTGTGCCTTTATCTTTGGCGGCGAGCCGTGGCCCGTTATTACCGCGACGTTCCCTGCCGGCTCGGTCGGACCGGATGCTCAATGCGCCGGCGATCGGCAGTTCACAAGGAGTGGCCACGGAGGAAAAAATCGATAAGTCGAGTAGACGTGCTGCCCGTCGGCAGAATTTTTCATTACGTCTCAACTATTGAAATATTAATTCAATATCCTGCTTATGCTAGAGATTGCGGACACTTAGACGGTACACAATGGGCGCTCGCTGAGCTTTAGAAATCGAGAAAGTCTAATATTATCGGCTCGTTGCCCATATGTCTACAGTTTCGTGGTTTTCGTTCTTATCTGCTTGACATGGAAAATGTTCTACTATAATGGATGACGTGGAAAAGTTTCCACTGGTTGGGCACGACATGAGAAACGACATCGTCGTCAAGTTTCTCAACGGCGCTACGATGCGGGGGTTCACGCTCGGAATCCGCAACACCGAAATCTTGTCGTTGACGACAATGTCCGGCGAGACAAAAGAAGTGCGCATTAGTGACCTCAAGGGCGTCTTTGTAGCCAAAAAATCGGCCGACCCGAACCGCGCGGTGGCCGCCTCGGCGCGCGTCGGCCACAAGTTGCATGTCGAGTTCTTCGATGAAGAGGCCGTGGTCGGCGTGTCGTTCGACTACAATCGAGCCAAGGACTGGTTTTTCTTGTTTCCGCTGGGTCTGGCGTCGAAATACGAATGCGTCCTCGTTAACAAACGGGCGACGGCGAAGGTGATGTGCCTCGGGACGAATTATCACGCGGCGCAAACGGCGGCGGCCGTCCACAAAGGATTGCGGCCGACAGCGCGTCGCTGAGTTCGATTTTGACGAGCAGCGGAAGCGCCCGTCGGCGGCGAGAACTGTGTCGAAGAACGCGGCGCAGCGTCGGCACGCGCGGCCCTTCGCCTGAGATTGTCCACCAGCGTACAGTCAACGTTCGCCGTTGTTCGCTCGTCGCCAAGGAGCAACATGCCCAATCTCCCGAATCGCCGGCAGCCTGAACGCCATCCCCGGATGGAGAGCCTCGACGAATCGATGAGCCGACCGGCGGTTCCATCCCGGTTGACGCCCAGCCTCACGTATGTGTACGACCTCGAGCGGCAACACAACACCTACTTCGCCGGATCGCTGCTTGAGCACCTTGGATTTCCGCAGAACGCGTTGAACGCCATCGGCGCGGATTTTTTCCGTCTCTATGTCCATGAAGCCGACCGGGCGCGCCTCGCCGCCCACCACGACGCCATGCGCTCGCAGCCGGACGACGGGATCTTGGAAATCGAATATCGGGTCCGGATCCCGTCGGGCGAATGGCGACGGCTAAAGAGTTGCGAGCGGCCGTTCACGCGTGATCGCAGCGGCCGTTGCGTGACGCAGATTCTCGGCGCGGCCAAAGAGATCGCCGATCGCAAGTAATCGGCCGTGCGGCGGGCAAGCGCGCCCCGTCCGGCGCCGCTGTCCTCGGCGCGGAAAAACATCGCCGCAATCCTGTTCCCGTGGGGCGCGGAGAGACGGCGCCGCGCCAAACTGGCGAGGCGGCGAGCCGAACGGGGCCAGGCGAAATCTCGACTCGCGGTAAAAAGGTAACGACGGATGGCGTTTTGCCCGACCTCGGCCGGCGAAGTATTATTTCGGGTCGTCGTAACCATTGGAAACTCCCTCAATTTCTTTTCGGCGCCGTTGGCCCCAAGTCTGCAAGATACTTCTACAGACACGAACCGCGCCAGGAGGGCCAACAAACCAAAATCGTTCGCAACCTTGAGCCCACAGCGAAGAATGACCGCGCAGGCAAGGCATCCCTTATCTGTCCGGCGCAGAGTCGCCGGCCGAGCGGCGCGAGGGGAACAACGATGAGAGCCGTCCTGACGTCGAGCGCGAAATGGGTGTTGGCGGCAATGGTGCTGTTCTTGCCGACCGTCTTCATCGCCGCCACGATCGCCAAGGCCATGAAATGAGACGCCGGCCATGTTAACGCCGATCCTTGCCTATGTGTACGATCTCAGCCGAGAGCATATCACCTATGTCGCGGGTTCGTTGTTCGAGCACCTCGGGTTCCCCCCACGAGCGTTGGGCGCAATTGGCCGAGATTTTTTCCGACTCCTTGTTCATCAGGCCGACCGCGCGCGACTCGCCGCCCACCAGGAAGCCATGCGTTCGCAAACCGACGATGCGATTTTGGAAATCGAATACCGGATACGAATTCCGTCGGGCGAATGGCGATGGCTGAAGAGTCGCGATCGACCGTTCGCCCGCGATCGCAGCGGCCGTTGCGTGACGCAGATTCTGGGCATCGTCCACGAGATCGCGGACCGCTCGGGAGACGGCGCGCCTCGCGAAAACGCGGAAACGCCGCCGGAAACGCATGCGCCGCGCGGAGCGGTGGCGCTGGCGAGCGAACCCCGCACGCCCTGATCGCCAAGTTGTCGAAATGAACTGCCGGACTTGTTTTCCTTTGCCTGCTCCTTTCTCTGACCCTTGGCCGGCGCGCCGTCTCCGCATACTATCGGTTTCATGATGCCTGCCGTCCTCCGAGCCGCGCCGAAACCGGGCGATTTGTCCGCGCGCCGGGAGACGCTCGCCTGGCTGGCCCTGGCGGCGGCAGGGCTGGCGCTGTTCGCGCATCGCGCCTGCTTTCATCCGTACCATTTGGAAGAAATGGCCGACGGCAACGCGGCGCGCGCCCTCGTGGAGGGCCTGTTTGCGCCGGTCTGGTCGTATCAGTATCGAGAATTCGCCCACGGCCCGCTGGTGTATGGGCTCCTGCTGACGCCCTTCTTCTATCTCGGCGGTTCGCGAATCCTGTGGACGAAAATCATCGCCGCCTGCTTCGCCGCGGGCGGCTTGTATTTCTGGACCGCCGCCATTCGGCGCGCGTGGGGTTTTGCCGCCGCCGCGTCATTCTGCGTCATGTGCTTGGCCGGGCTGCCGTTCGTCGAACGGCAACTGCACACGGCGTTCGGCAATCATATGGAAAGCTGCTTCTTCATGGGCGCGATGATTGCCTGGTTTGCGCGGCCCGACCGGACGTCGCCCGGCGCATGGCCGATCGCCGGCATTGGCTTGTTCGCCGGATTCGCCGGGTTTTTCTGCTCGCAGAATCTGGTGATGACCGGCGCGTTGGCCCTCTGCTGCGGCTGGCGGTGGGGACGTCCGGTGCTGCGTCCGCTGGTCTTCGCCGGCGCCCCCGGCTTTCTTTTGGGATATTCGCCGCACTGGCTGTCGCCATATCGAATGGGATTGGTGAGCTGGCGCGGACTGGCCGAAAATCAACCGCTGGCGTGCTGGCGCAACTTCTTGGCGGTGCTCTTGCCGCACGTGGCCGGATTCGCGCAACGGGGCTTCTCGCAAGCCTTTTTCGGTTTGGCCGCGGCCGGATTGGTCGCTGTCGCCGTCCGGGAGTTCGCCGCCCGCCGCAAAAACGACGACGGCGTGGAAAAGCCGATCTGGTTGGTGCGGCTGTTGGCGGTCTATATGTTGATGTTCTGCCTGGCCTTCCCGCTGGTCGCCTTCGTTTGGCAATCCGACCATCACGTGTCGGATCGCTATGCCCTGCCGTTCTTCTACGCTTTGACCGCCTTTCTCTGTTTCGCCTTGTCGCTGACGCCCAAAAAAATCGGCGTCGTGTTGCTGGCGCCGTTCCTGGCGGCCGCCCTCACCGGTTTTTGTGAGGCGCAGCCGCCGACGGCGCAGGTCGATCGCGACGGTTGGCGCACGCTCTGGAACACGCGGGGCGACAATTACACCTGGCTGTGGCTCGACCGGTCGAATCCCGACTGGCCGGCCGGGAAATCGGAACCGCCGGCGGGCCTCGCCCGGATGCCGGCTTCGTGGCAACTCGAGGGCTACCGGCTCATCTGGCGATTTCTCGACAGCGAAACGACGGCCGACGATCTGGCGGCCTATCCGGCGTGGGCCGCGGGTTGGCGGACCATCGTCGCGCGTGCGGCCGGCGAGCGCGCGCACTGCGCCCACGACCACGGGGACGCGGCGGCGGACGACCGACGGCAGGCGAGTTGCCGCCGGGCGATCGCCACGCTGCTGGCCGCCGACCGTAATCTGGCGGCGAACTTTGTGGAAGGCGTCGGCTGGAGCTTTGTCAGCGACTTCGAAGAGCGCGACGTCAGGCAGGAGAAATTTCCCGCCTTGCGGCGGTTGGACGAGGAAGCCGCGACGCGCCGAGCGGTCGATTCGTCCTGTGCGGCGCGTTTTCTGCGCGCCGCGTCGGCCGACGACGTGCGCCTCGTCTGGGCGTTTTTTCACGGCGTCGGACGTTCGATGGGCGGACGCGAAAGAAACTATCTTCAGAGCGATGAAAATCCGGTGAGTCGACCCAAGTTCGCCGCCGAGGGCTTCTCGGCGGATGCGCAACGGGCCTTCGACGAAGGCGCTGCCGAAGGCCAGGCCGACTACCTCATCGCCAACGTGCGGGGCTTTTACGCCAATCCTCGGTTGCTGCCCGTGCCGCTGATTGCGAAGCGGCTGGCGCAGCGCTGCATCCGCCTGCGGACCTCGCCCGATCGCCCCGGCTTTTACGCGTTGGAAGAGGTCAAGGGCCTGAGCCCGGCGGTCGACCTGACCGCGACCGATCGCGTGAACTGCGCGACCGGAATCGCGTATTGAGCTGTCGCCCGGCCGGCAAGAAAAACGGGCGCGTCGCGGCGGGCGTCGGCAGGGCCAAGAACAGGGCAAGGGCGATCAAGGCGCGGTTTCGTTTATTGTAAAGAAGAGGTAAAAAACATTGAGCGCGGCGACCGTTCGCGGTATCTCCGGGTTGAAACCGTTACGGCGTTGCGCCGCGCGACGCCACGAGGCGCGAATATGACCAGCGAACAAACCGCGCCGGCCAATCGGATTTTGCTCATCGACGACGACCGGAAGTTCTGCCAACTCGTGCAGGAATACCTCGCGCCGATGGGCTACGACGTTGCGTGCGCCTACGCGGGGCCGAGCGGCCTGGAGATGGTGAAGGCCGGCGGCTTTCAGGCCGTCATCCTCGACGTCATGCTGCCGGGCATGGACGGCTTCGAGGTGCTCAAGCGGCTGCGGCGCGAATCCGACGTGCCGGTGCTGATGCTCACCTCGCGCGGCGACGAGGTCGATCGCATCATCGGACTGGAAATCGGCGCCGACGATTACCTGCCGAAAACCTTTTCCACACGCGAATTGCTCGCCCGGCTGCGGGCCGTTGTCCGCCGCGCCCAGCAATCCGGCAAGCCGGCCGCGCCCGCGCCCGAAACGCCGATCGTCGTCGGCGACCTGCGCGTCGAGCCGGCGGCGCGCGCCGCGTGGCTCGCCGAGACGCCGCTGCCGCTGACGCCGATCGAGTTCGACATCCTGCTCTGCCTGGCGCGCGCGCCGGGCCGCGTGCTGTCGCGCGATCGCCTGCTCGATGCGGCGGCGGGCCGCGATTACGAGGTCTTCGACCGCTCGATCGACGTGCACGTGTCGTCGTTGCGGCGCAAACTCGGCGACGATCCCAAAGCGCCGCGCTTCATCAAAACCGTCCGCGCGGCCGGCTATATGTTTCTCGACGGCGCGGCGGCGCGATGAAAGCGCCGGGCTCGCTGTTCGTCAAAATCCTTCTCTGGTTTTTTCTCAGCCTGCTCGTGCTCGGTTTGTTCCTCTTCGGCATCTTCAATTTGCAATTTCGCCTCGGCCCGGACTCGCCGCTCGGCGGCCTCTTCGGCGACCGCATGGCGGCGGTGAGCAATCAGATCGCACGCGCGCTCAACGACTCGCCCCGCGAAAATTGGGACGACATCCTCGACCGCTTTTCCGCCGCCTGGGGCGTCGACTTTGTGGCCCTGCCGCCGCGCGGCCCCAAGCTGGCGGGCAAAGATCTGGCGCTGCCGGCGCAGGTCGTCGCCCAACTGGCCGCCGGCGAAGGCGAGGCCGCGGCCCCGCCGCGGCCGCCCGACGCCCAGCGCCCGCCGGCGCCGCCGGACGGCCCGCCGCGGCCCGATCGCCCGCAGGGCTTCGCCCCCAATCCGCTGCTCCAGGCCGGTGCGCCGGCGCCGGCGCCGTATCGGCCGCCGCGGGCCAGCTTTTTGATCCGCACCGCCGCGCCGACGCGCTTCTGGGCCGGCGCGCCGATTCTGCTGGTGGTCGAGCCCGGCCGGCCGCCGGCGCCCGCGATGCTGCTCGCCGTTTCCGCTTCGATGACCGGCCACGGCCTGTTTTTCAGCCCGACGCCCTGGCTGTTGCTCGCGGCGATCGTCGTTTTTCTCGCGGCGCTGCTGTGGCTGCCGCTCGTGCGCAGCATCACGCGGCCGTTGTCGCATGCGGCGGCGGCGGCGCAAGACATCGCCCGCGGCCGCTTCGACGTGCGCCTCGACGACCGGCGCTCCGACGAGATCGGCCGGCTCGGCCGGTCGATCAACGAAATGGCGGCGCGGCTCGACGGCTACGTGAAAGGGCAGAAGCGTTTTCTCGGCGACGTCGCCCACGAACTCGCGTCGCCGATCGCGCGGATGCAGCTCGGCCTGGGCATCCTCGAGCAGCGGACCGACGACAAGAGCCGCGAGCGCCTGCTGGACGTCATCCAGGAAGCGCAGCAAATGTCGAACCTGGTCAACGAGCTGCTGTCGTTCTCCCGCGCCGAGGTCAATCCCGCGAAAGTGCGGCTGGAGCGGACGCCGGCGCTGCCGATCATTCGGCGAGCGCTCGACCGCGAACGCGCCGCCGGCGTCGAATTCCGCGTCGACGCCGACGAGCGGCTCGACATCGTCGCCGATCCCGAGTTGCTCGTGCGGGCGCTGGCCAATCTGCTGCGCAACGCCGTGCGTTACGCGGGGCAGGCCGGGCCGATCGTCGTCTCGGCCCAACGCGACGGCGCCGCGGCCCAGTTCGAGGTGCGCGACGCCGGCCCGGGCGTCCCCGAGGAATTTCTCGCCCGGCTGTTCGAGCCTTTTTATCGGCCGGACCAATCGCGCGGCCGCGAAACCGGCGGCGTCGGCCTCGGCCTGGCGATCGTCAAAACGTGCGTCCAAGCCTGCCACGGCGCCGTGCGCGCCCGCAACCTGAGCCCCGCCGGGTTTTCCGTCGTTATCACAATTCCCGCCGCGGATTGAGGCGCGGCCGCCGCGACCGGCCGACGGCAGTTGGCGCCGCTCCGGCGCCGCCGGCGCTCTGTGGGAATTATGGGAAGCATGGGATGTATGAGATGTTTGGGGGCTGCAGTTCGCGCTCAGTGGCGCCCATGGTTCCCATGACTCCCATGACTCCCATAATTCCCAGACATCCCATGGCAGCTCTTCCGGCGCGCCCGATGACCGCCCTGTCTTGCATCCCGCTCGCTACGACTTACGTAGCCGCCAAGAACCCGGGCCCGCGAAAGGCCCGGCGCCGGATTGCCCTGGCCGCAGGCAACAAGCCGCGGTCATATACTAATAACCATAGTGATAAATGATGGAGTCCCACGTGTCGCCATGGCCATATTGGCCCACGGCGAACACGTCCGAAGGCGAATTTCCCCACATGCCTCTGAACTGAGGGGTCGAGGCGTACCCGTAATCAAATTGCCCCGGCGGCGACGGCACAGCCATCGCCGACCATGTGGAACCGTCGTAGTGCCAGATCGAATCGTAATCGTCCCTTGATGCAGGGGTTCCCATGGCGGCGGAACGCGGACGCGTCGGCGATTCGCCGCTCATCGACGACCAGGACGATCCGTCGTAGTGCAAGATCCCGCTGGGGTCGCCGATGCTGAACACGTCGGAGGATGAGCTTCCCCAAAGGCCCGAACCGTCGGAAGCAAGAACATCGGAGGAAGAGCTTCCCCAAACGGCGGAAAGAGGCCACGCTGGCTCATTCGGTATGGTCATCGCCGACCAGGAGGAACCGTCGTAGTGCCAGATGCACGGTATGTCATTATCGCCGCCACCCGCAGCAAACACATCCGCGGCCGAACTTCCCCAAATCGCCCAAACACCACACGTCTGCGGCGCATCCGGCATCGCCGACCACGAGGAACCGTCGTAATGGTAGATGCACAGAGCGTCGCCGCAAGAGCCCGCGGCAAACACATCCGTGGCCGAGCTTCCCCAAATGGCGATGAACCCGGCCGTCGCCGGTATACCCGGCACCGCCGACCACGAGGAACCGTCAAAATGCACAAAAACCGTCACGTTGCCCCCTCCCCAAAGCGCGCCCGCGGCGTACACGTCGGTGGCCGAGCTTCCCCAAATCGTTCCGAACACATCCGTCGACGGCACACCCGGCGCCGGCGCCCAGGAAACACCGTCATAACGCAAAAACAGTCCGGATCCCGGACAGATTCCCCCGGCGAGCACGTCGGAGGGCGAGCTTCCCCAAACGCTGTAAAACGTTCCGGGCAACCCAGTCCGCATGACCGACCAGTGCGGCGCGCTGTCGTCGTCATCGTCATCGGCCGGCGGAGAAACGTCGTCGTCATTATCATCGTCGTCGTTGTCGTCGTCATCGCTCGGCGACGAATCGTCGTCGTTCAAGTGATCGACGCTGCCGGTGCCGGAGCCGCCGCAGGCGATGGCGCACGCGAGCAGCGCCAGCGCCAAGAAAGGCAACAAGAAACGGGGTCGGTTTCTTGTTTTCGGGAAAATGACGAACAGGCGACGCCGTTTAAATCCAAGGCTCATTGCTCGATCCTCCCCGGCCCGTGCCATTATTTAGGTGCGTAGTGCACAATCGTGCCGCCCTCGCCGACAACGAAGACGTCCGAGGAGGAACTTCCCCAAACGCCTCTCAACTCTTGCGGTATCCCGGTGAGCCCCGCCGGCGACCACGAGGCGCCGTTGTAATGCAGAATCACATCCGTGCGGCTGTCGGAAACTAGGGACAGCCACCGGTTTTCGTCCTTTTTCCGTGGCCGGCCTTCGGGAAGCGGGCGCAGCCGGCGATTCATGGCGGGCTCCAACAATGGCTGCGAAACGAGCGCTGCCCGCCGGACGGCCGCGGTTCGTGTGCAGGCGAGGATCGCTCCGCGCTTCGCGGTCTTCCTCGGCCAACGCCTTCAAGCGGAGGCGCCGGTCGTCGTCCGTGAAAAACACGTCTTGGCGATTGTTTCCCCGTTGCGTGATATGACGCCGACAACCCGGGACGACCATGCGCGCAACACGTCGCATGCCCAACAAATAACAAAAACCATAAGGGCTGTTAAGAAAGCCCGTGACGGTCCCTAGTCTCCCATTCTCTCTAGTTGTAATGCAGAATCGTTCCCTCGTCGCCAACAACGAAGACATCGGTAGGCGAAAATCCGTACACTGCCATTAGCGTGCCCGTGATTCCGCTCGGCAATTGCATTGTCGACCACGAAGCGCCATCGAAATGAACGACCAGACTTGCGTCGCTCTGATTGCCGCCGCCCACAACGAAAATATCCGAGGACGACGACCCCCAAACGCCTTCAAGCCCGAAGTCAGGCACACTGTAATTCGCGGACGACCAGGCGTTTCCATCATAATGCAAAAGCACGGTGACGTTATTGGTTTCGTCCAAACCCACAGCGAAGACGTCGGAACCGGATGCACCCCAAACGTCACTAAGAAAGCCCTCCGTGCCGGTCGTCATCGCCGACCAAGTTGCGCCGTCATAACGTAAAGTCGTCCCGCCCTGCCCAACCGCAAAGACATCCGTGTGCGAAACGCCCCAAACGCGCGACAGCACCCCTGCCGTTGGCGGATTAGTCCACGACCACGACGCGCCGTCGTAGTGAGCGATGAGCGGCCCATCCTCGCCTTCGCCCGCTGCAAAAACGTCCGAGGAAGACAGGCCCCACACGCCGCTTAGGAAGCTGTCGGATGGCAGGTCAATGGGCATCGGCGCCCAGGCGGTTCCGTCATAATGGAGGACCGCCCCCGCGCTTCCCGAAAGCCCGACGCCATACACGTCAGATGGCGAAAGCCCCCACACATTCGCCAAACCGTAGTTCGCGCCGATCGGCATCGGCGACCAGGACACGCCGTCATAATGCAAAGTAATCGATGTCGGGCTTTTGCCGACGACGAACACATCCGACGGCGAACTTCCCCACACCCCGGAAAGGAGCACGTCAGTTCCGCTGGTCATTTCGGACCACGCGGCGCCGCTGTCGTCGTCGTCATTGTCATTGTCATTGTCGTCGTCGTCCGGCGAGCCGTCGTCGTCACCCGACGTGTCGTTGTCATCATCGTCCGATGAGCGTTCGAGGGCGGCCGCCGTGCCCGCGCCGCCTCCACACGCCGCCGCTGCGAGCAGTGACAAGCCGAATGCGAGGAAGATAGGAAGCAACATCGTTCTCACTGCAGTCTCCTTGTTGGAACGAAAGCACGACGGCTCACAAACGCACCCCTTGTCTAGTTTGCCACGGAGTATGCCAAGCCAGCAACCACGTGACAAGTGTCGTCGGTCGCATTCAATCTCCAGCCGGAGTCGATTCCCATGGGATAAAAGGCGGGATCGACGAAGCTTGTGTCGACCATCGGTATCTGTTCGTCTTTATAACTGTGTATCGTAGAGCAAGCCGAGTCGTCGGCATACCACCACGGGCAGCAAATCATGCAGCCGTTGTCCGGGGCGAGGCTTCCCGCGGCGATCCAGTTTTCTAGACCGTCTCCCACCAGTTCGCCCAGGTTGTTAAACTTGGCGTATGGGCAAAGCGGGACGTCGAGGTCGCCCGCGTAGTCGCCCCAAACAGTGTAGTTGGGAACCCATTGAAACAACAGTTCGGCGTCAGAGGAGAAACCGGACCAGTGATCATCGGCTTCAACGGCCGCGGAGAAAGCGAGCGAGTATTGCTTGTACGGAGTTTCCGCCCATCCGCCGGGGCCGGTGCTGGCAACCGTGATGAATTCCATTGAACTCCACAGAGACGTTGCAGGTTGGTAGAGATAGTAAGGGGTGTTGTCGTCGCCGACAAGCGTGTCCGTAGCTGGGTAGCCGCAATCGTCCGCGAGTATGCGGGGTGAATCCACGTTCGTGACCCACCACGACAAGGACCACAAGTCGATTACACTGCCGAGGTTTGGATAATTGACGAGGCCGAAGATCGGGCTGTCGGCAGCCAGATCTGTCCCCAGGTTGGCCGTGAGCCAAAGGTCACCAGCCGGTAGCGGATCCGTTGGCGGGTCGAACTGAAGTGCAACCTGCCCGTGCTTCGAAGGAATGCCGTTCGCCGGCGTCCCATTCCACTTCCACAGGTCTGCGGTATTGCCGGATAGGTAAATTTCCAGCGAGAGCGCGACCGCTTGGAAATTGGCATCGTGCTGATAGTTGTGCTGAATGTCCAAAAGTTGCGGCGGCGTTGCGCATCCGCACGAGTTGACAATCGGCGTAGTCGGTTGGACGAGCGAGAAGAACGTAGTGGACGGACTGACCCCGGGAGGATTCACGGCGCCACCTACCGCACTGCCTGAGAGCATCGAAGTCTCGATAGAAAGGCCCCACCCCGGCCACCCAGGCGACGCGTTGATCGGCCCCGGGCAATAATTCGGGGCCCCGCCAACACCCCAACTTACCATCCGCACCGATGGCGGTGAGGTTTCGTTGTCGTCATCCGCCGGCGAGGTGTCGTCGTCGGTTGGCGAGGAATCGTCGTCGACCAGCGAGGAATCGTCATCGACGAGCGAACTGTCGTCATCGACGAGCGAGGAATCGTCATCGACGAGCGAGGAATCGTCGTCGACCAACGAGGAATCGTCGTCGAGAAGGGCGGTGTCGTCATCCGCCGAATCGTCGTCGCCCGGCGTCGTATCGTCATCGTCGTCCGGGGGCGTCGTGTCGTCATCGTCGTCGCCGTACGCGCAATTCGCTGGGGTCGGGTTGCCCGGCGTGGGCGGCGTCGAGAACATCTCGGTCACGAACGTGACGCCGTCGGCGAAGAGGTAAGGCACGGTGGTCGACGCGGTGTAGCCGCCGGCCTGCGCGGTGATGGTCGCGGGCGAGCCGGGGTCGGCGTTCACGATCAGAAATTGTCCGTTGTTTCCGTTCGTGCCGGAAAGACCGGCCGCGGGGTTTCCCTGGCCGTCGGTGTAGATCGTCGTGCCGCTCGGGCCGGAGTCGCCCGACGCCTGCGAGGTCGCCGTGGCGCAGGCGACCGCTTGCGACTGCGGCCCGTTGGTCCAGCCAATTGCCCCGACGATGATTGCTTTCGTGGGGTCGAATGTCACGCCGAGCTGTTGCTCCGCCTGGCCCATGCCGCCGGTCGAGAGGATCGTGAGCGGTCCCATGGCCGAGATCATATTCCCGATCGGGCCCCAATAATAGCTCGACAAATACCCCGTTTG
>Ga0181520_10001630_pt1 | contig 45093 bp, 35 predicted proteins | sample PEATcosm2014_Bin_29_FD_132451 | JGI IMG/M metagenome (GOLD analysis project Ga0181520, IMG submission 132451) | Peatland microbial communities from MTU Mesocosm Facility, Houghton, MI, USA - PEATcosm2014_Bin02_30_metaG | ecosystem: Environmental > Terrestrial > Soil > Wetlands > Peat | place... | reverse complement strand
TTCGACTGCGCCATTCACACCGATTGGCACACGCTTTTTTTGAGCGCCGACAAAGGCGAGGCGGTACCGGAAGACGATCTGCGGATTGCGCTGCTGAAGAGCGTCAAGATCACCCTGCATGCCCGCATGAGGGGCGGCTCCACCATTGAGTGGGTGGCTGACGCGAACCCCGACAAGCCGCTCGATCGGAATTCTTCCGACATGCTCGATGCCATGCACCGCACCGTCGAACAGACTCTGGAAGGCTTTCTGCAATTCTGGGGCCCCTTCATGGAGGCTTCGGTGATTCCCGATTCCGTTGAAGGCCTGGAGATTACGCACACTCCAACCGTGCACACGATTCACGCTAAACAAGGCGGCACGGAAATGACCGAAGTGTTCTCAAGCGATCTGGTGCTGGAGCAATTCAATGTAGACCTGAGCGGGACGTCGATCAAGTTCACTCCGGCCTACGAGCCAACGCCGCGGGGCCTGCTGGTGAATGCATTCGAGGCCCGCATTCTGCCGGCGGGAGCGCCGCCCGGGCAGGAGCAGGCGATGAAGGTGCGCATCGAGTACCAATCCGTCAACGGGCTCACCATTCCAGTCAGGTTGAACATGAATGCAGCCGGCACTGGCGAGTTCCGCTACGCGTTCGATGGGTGCACCACAAATCCGAAGTAGAAATCATCCTCCGGCGAGAACTACAGAATAACCCAATTTGGTATATCCCAAAAAGGGTTATATTGTTTTCCCACGGATCAATGACAGTGGGAACTGACCAACAAGCCAGGCTTCGTGAACAGTTTATCCGGGAGAGGAAGAGGGTAGGTCTCACCCAAGTTGGGCTGGCCCAGCGACTCGGGCGCCCTCAATCCTTCGTGTCGAAATATGAGCGTGGGGAGCGGAAGCTTGACTTAATCGAGTTTTGCGAAGTTTGCCGAGCGCTCGAAGTTGATCCCGTTTCGTTCCTGCGGCGTTTTTGCAGCGAGGGATCATGAAAATCGTCAACGTCTACACCTTAAAGAGCCGTGGCTCCTATGCAACTTCGGAACATTGGAAAACCACGCGAGAACAGATTCATGATGCTATCCGGGGATGCGAGTGGCCAGTGGGGAGCGGTTCTTTCACCATCTACCCAGAGAGCGGAAAAGAACGTGGGAAAGGGAACGGAGTTAGGCCAATTCGTGACAGGTTTGTTCATTCGTTGGAAATCAACGGATGGACAATTGAAGGTAAAGCAAAAAACGCATTGGATGAGCGCCTGGGCGATTTGGACGCCGTTCTTCAAGGACCGAATAACCCGATTGTCGTGGAATAAGAAACAGGTAATATCTCCTCTTCGCATGGTTCTTTGAATAAGCTGACATTGCTCTTGAAAACCCAGATCATTTCAGCCGGAGTGTTAGTTGTGCCATCCCGTAAGCTCGATGTGTACCTCACTGACCGAATCGGCAATATCCAAGAGATCAAACCGTACTTCGCTCTCTGGAAGTCGGTGCCGTGCCGCGAAGGAGTTCTCGAAATCGTTGTGATAGAGCAGGATGCTACCAGCAAAGATGTGCCAAGGATTCCAAAGGGAACGGACGGCCGGGCACTGGTCTAGCGTTCTACGAAGTCGTCATTCTTGTGCGATTGAATCTGACCGGATTCAATTCGGTCAATGATTTCATCCGCAAAATCTATCTCGGTCCCAAGCCAGTGACGATGTTTTCTTTCGCAAACGGCAAATGTTGTTCCGCTCCCACCAAACGGATCAAGCACAAGATCGCCGGGGACAGTTGACATTTCTATCACCCGATCAAGGATCTTTGTGGAGAGCGCGTTGGCGGGCCGGTCCTTCGATTTGTACTTCCAATGGCGAACCGGCGGAATATCCGTCCAGACATCTTTGAGCGTCACGCCCCTTGGGTTCATAGCGTCGCGGTGACCGCCGTAATCCTTGACCTCGCCTCCGCAATGCCGGCACACGAGGATCGGCGTACGAATTCTATGAAAGGTTTTCGGCTTCCCTTTTGTGTAGTAAAGGAGGCTGTAATGTGAGGGATGGAGTCTGCCTGGAATTGGCAGACAGGCAGATATTTCAACCGCAATCCAATGACGGAACTCCATTCCAAGACTTGTGAGAAAGGCTCCTAACAACACATTCCACTTCGGAAGGTTGTAGAGGAAGAAGGAGCCTCCGGGTTGCAAGGTGCGAACACACTGTGTTACCCATTGATGGCACCAATCCAAATATGCCTTTTCGGAGAGAGAGTCGTTGGACCGATTCCCGTATTCTTTTCCGAGATTGAACGGTGGGTCCGCGAAGACTGTATCGACAACTTCATCCTTCACCCACGGTAGAATCGCCATGCAGTCGTCGGCGTACAATGCTCCCAAACTCGACGCGTAGGTTGGGCTTACCACTGCGTTGTCCTTGATGAAGGGGCTCGGGTCAAATGGTAGATCATCCCACTTGAGTGGAGACTGATGGGTCACGTCTTTGTCGCTCCGATAGCTAACAATAACCCAAAAACAGGTTATGGGTTCAATCTGGAATTTTGGAAAATCAAGCCAATTCCAGAATTGGGAATGCCGTTCCCATAGAGAATTACATATTCCCTGGGGAAAACAAAAGCGGCCCCCACTCGGGAGCCGCTTTTGTCAATCCTTGAAGGTCTGACTAATTCACCGCTGTGGCGGCACTGTCGTTGTTCAGATTCGCAACCTGCTCGAAGGTGACGCGGAGATATTTGTGAGGATTGACCGGAACCTTGTGTACACGCACCTCGTAGTGAAGATGCGGTCCGGTGGCGCGGCCCGACTGGCCTACATAGCCGATGACCTGCCCGCGCGATACATGCTCTCCGGGCACCACGGCGATTGAAGAGAGATGCCCATAGACCGTCTCGACTTCGTGGCCGTGATCGAGGACCACCTCGCGGCCGTAGCCCGCGCCCATGGAGGCATCGGAGACAGCGCCATCCGCGGCAGCGCGCACCGGCGTTCCAAAGGGCGCGTCGATATCCAGGCCGGAGTGGAAGGCGCCTTCGCCGTTGATTGGATCTTGGCGCTGGCCAAAGCTCGAGGCCACGCGGCCTTCGAGAGGCCACATCGAGGGAGCGTCTGCCAGCTCGGTCCAGTCACCGGAAAAACTGGGCGAAAGGCCGCTTTCGAGGGCCCGCGAGATGCGGCCGGAGAGCGCTTCCGTGCGCAATACATAAAACTGATCGATCGAACTTTTAATCTGCTGCTGGCTGGGGTGGTCGGTCTGGGCCAGACTCACCGGCGTCGGAGCAACCGCCGCAGCGCTTGCCGCGGCCTGAGGCTTGGCTGTGCTGAGCCGGTTCTGGCGGAGGCCGTAAAGCGCAGTCACTTCGTTGGCCAACGCGCCCAGCGACGCCACCTGCACATCGCGATCGTGCGCGATTTGCGCCATCTGCTTGTAGTCTTTGCGGAGCGTCTCCCGCTCCTGACGCATCTGGTTGTAACTCTCGGTCTTGAGCAGCATCCGCGTGTAGGAGCCGGCCAGCCCCACGATGGTAAACGCGCCAATCAGCGCGGCGGCCACAAATCCGTACGCATACTGCAACGGCAGCGGAATCTTGCGGATCCGCCCGTCCTCATCGCATGCAACAAAAAGTATGTAATAGCGCTTGCGTAGCATTTTCGCCCTTCATCCCTGCGACCCGCAGGACCGCAATTCGCCTGGAACCGAGAATGGCGTAGATACCCCAGAGCCAACCCAGCCCATGAAAATACACAATCACCCGCGGGGGGAGATGATCCGTGAATGCCTACTCAGGTTAACAAAGCTGTCTCCATTTGGTCAATTGAATTGATACAAAAGTGCAAACTTTGGTTACCCATTCCCGTCCCGGCATCGAACTGCTTAAGAATCCCATTGCGGGCTGCTTCGGGAACGGCAACTTGCCCTATCCTCAAGAGAGAAAGGAAGAAATGAAGGAGAATCGCCGCATCCAGGGAACGAAACGGCCTGATCGGTTGCCGAGCCGGAAGCCGAGCGAGCTTGTGCTTCTGGAGCAGATTCGCAGCCGGGCAGCATGTGGCTCCAGCCACGGAGTGAGGCTGGGGATCGGCGACGATTGCGCGCTTCTTCGCCTGCGCGCCGGCGAGGAGATGGCCGTGACCACCGATCTCTCCATTGCCGGTCGCCATTTCCGGCTGGATATGCATCCTGCTGAATCCGTTGGACATCGGGCTCTTGCTCGGGGACTCAGCGATCTGGCCGCCATGGGCGCCCGTCCCGTTGCTGCCTTTCTTTCCCTGGGCTTGCCGCGCGAGCTGACCAAACCCTCAGGACGCAGCCCGAGCTGGATCTCCCGCTTCTACGACGGCCTGCTCGCCTTGGCCGAGGCCTACGAAACGCCCCTTGCCGGCGGCGACCTGGCGGAATCTCCGGTCGCGGTGGCCGACATTGTGCTGGTGGGCGCCGTACCGCGCGGGAAGGCGCTGCTCCGCTCCGGCGCGCAGCCGGGGGACTTGATTTACGTCACCGGCAGCCTGGGAGGCGCGGCGGCTGGCCTGGAAAGCCTGGCCGAGTTGGCCGCTGCCTCCGAGCCTGCGGCGAAACCACCTGCACGGCCGAAGCCGCTGAGAATTCCCAGAGATTTCGAATCCCTGCTCGCTCCCCACCTTTATCCGCAGCCACGCATTGAGCAGGGTCTGTGGCTCCGCCGCCGCGGGCTTCCAACTGCGGCAATCGATTTAAGCGACGGCCTTTCAACGGACCTGGCTCACCTGTGCGCCGAATCCGGCGTGGCAGCCGAGGTTGAGGCCGCTCAACTGCCTGTCCGCTCAGGCGCAAGCATCGAGCAGGCTCTTCACGGCGGCGAGGACTACGAACTGCTGTTCACGGCCCCGTCGGCTGCGCGTATGCCGCGGTCCGTGGCCGGCGTTCCTGTTACGCGCATCGGCCGCGTCCTTCGCGCCCGCAAGGGCAGTCCGCTGATCACGCTGGTGATGCCGCAAGGCAAGCAGCCGCTTGAACCACACGGCTGGGAGCATTTTTCCTGAACTTTTGTTTTGAAGTTCGAAGAGCAGGCCGGGCAGAGTGCTTACATCAACCGCACTTCAGGGAAATCTTTACTGTAGCGATGCGGGTCCAGGGTCAGCAGACGGTCTGCCTGCACCAGCGCGTGTGAACCGATCAGGAAATCGGCGAGCAGCCGCTTTGCGCCGGTTCCCGACGATTGTCTCCGCCGGGCAGCGTAGAGCGCAAAGCGCCTGCCGGTCTCAATCCAGATTCTCTCCTCCAGCCGAAGATCGACGACAACACCGGTTGCCTCAAGAAACCTGCGAATAAAGCCCTCGGTTGCGCCGGGATATGCGTGCAATTCCGCAAAGACAAAAGGAGAGATCAGAAGCGCCCCTTCCACTTTTGCCTCGCCTAACTGCTTAACGAGTTTCTTTGCGGATGGCTCTGCGGACCATATCGCGGAAATGACATTCGAATCGATCGCCGTTCTCACTGGCCATCCTGTTCGCCGGGTTCGGCGTCCCGTGAATCCTCATCGCGAAGATCGCGAATCCACGCGTTGATTTCTTTGCGGGAGTGGAACGCCGGGAGAGCTCCAAGGTAGGCGTCAAACGGGTTGGTTTCCTGCCGGCCGGGGCGAAGAACTGTACGGCCGTCCTCGAAGACGAACTCCACGCGATCCCCTTCCCTGAGTCCCAGGCGGTGGCGAACCTCGATTGGCACCGTTACCTGGCCTTTGCTGCTGATGGTGCTGGAAGCCGGCATCTTTACTTTACCTCTTTAGGTAAAGATTTTATTCTTTACCCAGCATCTTTGCAATCGCTCCAGGTCAAAACCCCAAAGACAAAGCGAACCCGCGGACATAGGTCCAGCGACTAACACGATAGATGTGTTTCCGGGCTCTCCACCGTCTATCATCGAAAATGAAGAATGTGATGGCTGCCAGGAAGGTCGGCTTCCGCACTGCCATTACAGGCGCGCATCCCCGGAGACCAGCGCGTAGGACACTTTTGAGGAGTCTTAGGACCTTGAGCAGTATTTTCTGGATCGATTGCGAACCGCGTGTGCCGCTGGCCATTGTCTTGTGCCCGCGCGGAGACCACATGCTTCGCGACGAGATGATCCATCTGAAGCAGGGTGGAATTCAGACCCTGGTTTCGCTGCTCGAGAAGGATGAGGCCGCATGGCTGGGGCTCAAGGACGAAGCCCGATTGGCGGCGCAGGCCGGAATGCAGTTCATTTCCCACCCCATTCCCGATGCCAATGTCCCGCTCGATCCCGTCGAATTCCGCGTCTTTGTTGCAGATCTTGCGAGCCGCCTGCAGGCTGGAGAGCGCATTGGTGTGCACTGCCGCGGCAGCATCGGCCGCTCCACCATCGCCGCGGCCTGCGCGCTTATCCATCTTGGCTGGCCGGCGCGCAATGCCCTGGCCGTGATTGAAGCAGCGCGCGGATGCCCGGTTCCCAACACTCTGCCCCAGGAGCGCTGGATTCTGCAATACAAGGTCGTGCCGTGAGTTCGCCTGCCGGCGCCTCTTCCGTTGATCTCGGATTTCCGCATCTTTGGCTGGCGGAGATACTTCCAGCACGTCCGGTCATTCTGCCCGCGCGCCACTTTGTGTATCCGCGAAATGCCGAGGAGGTTGAACGCGGCGCGCTCGAAGTGCTGGTGAGACCATCGCAATCCGCGCAGCCCTTCCTAGCTACGTGTGCCCTGGGTTTTCGCGACCCGGCTGTGCCCACGGGCCTCTGGTCTGCACCCAATCCGCATGAAATCTGCGCCGTCTCCGGCGGCTACGCGTACATGATTGACTCGACCGTGCCGGAGCGATTCACCATGATTCCTTATCGGCCGGTACTCCAAGTGAGGCCGGTTGTCGACGCGGGCTTGTTATTGTTCGTTGGCCATCGCGGCATCTTCGCCTGGGGAGCTGGCGGCGAGGCATGGGAATCGGAAAAGCTTTCCGATGAAGGCGTCACTCTTGCGGCTATCGAAGGCAACTTTCTACGCGGAGTTGGATGGGACATGCGGACTGACAAGGAGACGCGGTTCACGCTCGATCTGCGCAGCGGGCTTCGCGGTGCGTAGTTCAGTAATGCCGCGCTTAGCATCCGCATCGTTTCTCCTCTGCGCCCGGAAGCCTCAATGTGCTGTCTGCACCTGCTGGGGAAGAATGGCTTCGTAGGCTTTGTATACGTCCTCGAAGACCGAATCCCAACTGGCAGTGAGCGCGTGAGCGCGTGCGGCATTGCGCATCTTCGCGTGCCTGACGGGATCGGCGAGAACCCAGGCCACAGCGGTAGAGAAATCCTCATCGGGCACAACCCGGCCGGTTTCGCCATCGCGGACAATGGTGCACGGACCGCCATCGGGTGTGACGACCGCAGGGACGCCGCTGGCCAGCGCTTCAAGCACTACGTTGCCGAATGTATCGGTGTGCGATGGAAAGACGAACAGATCCATGTTGGCGTATGCGGTTGAAAGCGCCTCGCCCTTCAACACGCCGGTGAACTCGGCGCGCGGCATCCGCTCCTGCAGCCACCTTTGGTCGGCGCCATGACGACGATGAGGAAATGGAAGTCCCTGAACCCTTTCTGCTCCAGTTCCTGCTGCACCGCTGCCAGCAGGGCAATGTTCTTTTCGATTGAAAGCCGGCCCACAAAGCCCAGCACTTGTTCGCGGTCTTCAGGATCGCGGCTGCGCTTGCCGGGGTGGAAGAGCTCGGCGTCCACGCCGCGCGGCATGAGATGGCAGGGCCGGCCGATCTTTCGCTCCAGCAGTTGGCAGAGCTCGGGATTGGGAGCAAATAGCACCCGCGCGTTGGAATAGAGAATGGAAGCCGCGGAAAGCGTGAGGTCTTCAATCTTGCGGCCGGTAGCGGCGGATTGGCGGCGTGGCAGCAGGCGCAGGAACCAGTTGGAACGGCGGGCGAGGTACTCGTGCACGTTTGTGTGCCAGCTTGCGGCCAGCGGCACATTCAGGTGGTGGGCCAGCCCCGCACCCAGCATTCCCAGCTCGCTGGGCCCGGTGATGTGGATCAGATCCGGCTGAAAGCGCTCAAGCATCTCGCCGATCAGAGGAACGTGGCGAAGAAACGCAGGATCGAAGCGGAGGTCTTTTTCCAGAGCAAAGGAAAGAAAGCTACGCGGCAGCTCGAGGGTCCACACATTGCCGTCGTCCATGACAGCCTGGCTGCGATCTCCGGCGCGCACGCAGAGAAAGGGCAAGTTGCGCCGCCGCGCAAATGCTTCAAAGTGACGGCTGGTGTGGGCCACTCCGTTCACTTCGTGGAAGGAGTCGGGGAAGTAAGCGACGCGCGGCGTATGCACTGGGCTAGCTGAGGCTGCGGAGTGAGCGGTGTCGGCGGAGACGGTGACCTCTTCCAGTTGCATCCCTAACTCCGCTAACACGCGCGCAGCGCGGCAAACTCCGCCAACTCCGCTGCTTCCAATCGACTTTCGTTCTTAGCTTTCGGTCTCGCCCAGCTCGAGGCGCAACTGGTGCGATTCGCTCCATGCGATGCGCAGGCCGCCTGCCACTGGCCCTTTGCCCAGGAGTTGAACCATTGCAATCACCCCGCGCATAAACAGCGGCGCCGATCCCTTCGGCCACAGCTCGCTCAAGGGGCGTACCACGCCGTTGCCATCCGGATGATAGGCGCGCTCGTCCCAGTTGCGCGAGCCCTGAGGAAACTCCGGATAGTTGCGAATCGCGTCGATGGTGGACTGCAACAGCCGATGCTTCCACGGCTGGGCATACTGCGGCATGAAGAGCACGCTGCTCTTGCGTTCGCGCCGGATCTCGTGGACAAACTCGGTAAAGCTGGCGGCGTTGGTCAGGTTGATGTTGGCATTCGGCTCCACGCCGTGACGGTCGCCGCCGGAGATGAGCACCATGTTCCACTTTTCGGCCAAACGGCGAGCGCTTCGGTTCTCGTCCCAGTTGCGCAGCCCGTTCAACTCCAGCGCATGAAGATAGGCGCCGTTCTTCTGCAGGAACTCGTTGACCAGGAACCCGTGCCTCTCTTTGCCGACCATGTAGAGATCCCACATGGGATGATTGAAAATCACCAGCACGTTGGGTTCGTTGTGAAGGGCCCGGAGAATCTCCGTGAGGCGATTGCCGCTCGGGTTGGCGGAAAATTCCGCGAGCGTCGCCATCCACTCCTGCGCGCGGGCGCTGGGCAGGTTGTGAACGCCGAGGTGGAACGATTGCGGGCCATAAGGAGCGCTCCACTCCACGGAAACGGGAATATGGCGGGCGCTGGGCACGGTGCGCAGCAGCATGGGCGCGTTGATGTTGTCGTGGTCGCTGATAGACACCATCGACGCCAGACCGAGCATTTCAATCTGCCGGCTTTCCAGGTCGAAGGCCAGTTTGGGAGTCATCGGAGGCGTCCAATAGCTGGCTGCATAATTCACGCTTACCCCGTGAATCTCCTTTGCGCGGCGCTCCAGACGCGCCAGCAATGGGCGCATCACCGGATACTGATTGCCGAAGTTGGCCAGAAAGTCCAGCGTTTCCTTCGATTGGTTGGTGTGGCTGTGCAACGAGACGCCAGTCCGGAAACCCCTGGACGCATCTTTGTCGCGCCAGAGATACGAGATGGACGCATTGGGCATGGCTGCTCCTTTATCCGCGATCAAGAAACCGCGATGGTGCCCGGATTTCTGTGCATAGTGTCCACGGAGAGCCATAAATTGAAGGTGAATATCCCGCGAATTCCCCTTCAATTATAGGATGTACCCGAAGAGTTAACCGTAATTTCCCAAAATACCGGGCATCCTCGGGGCATCCGGGGCTGGATCGCCTCTATTATTTTCTGATTATTTACTCATTATTTGCTGGTTTTAGCCATCTCGGGACTGAGAAAATCTCCCACTGTCCAGCCGGTCATCAGGTCTTCGCTGGGGTTGGCCGACAGGCCTAGGGAGTGCGCGTCCGCGGCGGCGGCGGCCAGTTCAGCCGCCAGATAGTTTTCCGTCAGCCCCTTCCGCAACATCTCAAAAGCCTGCTCGGGGGTATCGGCATACTGGAACAGTTCGATGTCCTTAGGCGAAATGGCGCCCTTATCCACCAGCGCGTCCAGGTCCAGAATCTTCTTCCAGTAGTCTGACCCGTAAATGACCACGGTGATCTTTTTGGCCAGCTTGTTGGTCTGGGTGAGGGTAAGAATCTCGAACATCTCGTCGAGCGTGCCGAATCCCCCGGGAAACACCACCAGCGCCTTTGACAGGTAGGCGAACCACAGCTTGCGCATGAAGAAGTAGTGGAACTCGAAGTTGAGCGAGGGCGTGATGTAGGGATTGGGCGCCTGCTCGAAGGGCAGCCGGATGTTCAGGCCGATGGTCTTTCCGCCGGCCTCCCAGGCGCCGCGGTTCGCGGCTTCCATAATGCCCGGACCGCCACCGGAGGTAATCACAAAGCGGTGTTTCTGAGATGGAATTTTGGCAGCCCACTGGGTGAGCAATTGGGCCAGGCGGCGGGCATCCTCATAGTAGCGGGCCATTTCCACGGCGGCTACGGCGCGCTTGCGTTGCAGGTCGGTGGCCTTGCCGGCAGCTATATCCGGAGGGCTTGCAGGTTGCTCGTGACTGGGCGCTGCCTGCTGTGAACCGGTATTATCCAGCAGTTCCAGGGCGTGATCGGCCTCCTTGCGGCCGCGAAAACGCGCTGAACCGAAAAATACGACCGTGTCCTGAATCTGCTCGTTGCGAAAGCGCGCCAGCGGCTCAAGATACTCAGCGACGATGCGCATCACCCGCCCATCGGCGCTGTTCAGAAATGTGGAGTTCTCGTAAGCCAGCGGCGCGCGCTCCAGCGGCGGAGGGGCGCCGTTTCCCGGAATCGTCGCCGCGGCCCGCGGCGCATCGGGCGCTTTTCCTCCCTGTTCTCTATTCCCTGTTCCCTGCTCTTTATCGTTCATGTTTAATCCCCCGCCGGCCGAGAATGTCCTGGAGCGCTATCCAAAGGTTCAAGAGTCCCAGTCCCGAAACGATTCCGCGCACCGCGCCATTGGCGGCAATATTGGAGAGGGTGGGGTACTGAAGGAAAAGCGGGTTCTGGTCCCAGAACGCGGGCGACCAGGGCGCGTAGCAGACAGCCAGGCCTATATACATACGCAGCATTACCCTGAGCAGCATTTCGATGCGCTCCAGCCAGCGAGGAATCCGCTGCGGCACGGGCCGTTCAGGCTGCGGTGCGGCGGCCCCTGGGTCCACTGCCTGCCCAGGCGATGAAGCCGGACTCACAGTGAGCGTAGACGATATCAATTCCGGCTGCTGAGACATTCTCTTGGGTGCGTCCGCCGCTCCCGTTTCCAACCACAAAACAGGCACTCTGCCCAGGCCGCAAAATCGCGGCCCTGCTCTGGGACGCCGTATTGCAACGGTAACACAGCAGGGGGGAAATAAGGACGCAGCGGCAGAACCTGGAAATGACGCCGCCGCGGACCCTCCGGGCCGGCCCGGGGCACCGTGCCGCAATCGCAATCAAATCAGCGTGGGCTTCAGCCTCCGAGGGAGGCTTTTCACGGAATTCTCTCAATCTCGAGGTTTCCAGCGGCCCGATCAGCCCCCCCCTGAGGCATGGGTTTTTGAGGTCTCCCACTGCCTTCCGAACAATTTTTCAACGGGCTCTCAAAGCGCACATGCCCGGGGATTCAGAACCGGTAGTACACGCCGCCCATGGGCTCCAGCGACTCGGTGAAGGCCCCGGTCGCGGGATAGATGGATGAAGTGTTGGGCGCCTTGTAAAAGGTGTCGCGGACCTGCGCGCGGACGCCAATGCGGGAACTGATCGCTAAATCCACACCGCCGCCGACAATATAAGCTCCGCGAATTGAGGTGTTATTCCCTAGAGGCGTAGAACCGGGCACCGCGATAAAAACGCCAAGGCCTCCGACGACGAATGGCCTCAGATGCCCGACTTTGTGCGAGACCACATAATCGAGCGAGACCTCGGTTGCATTGCCGGTGAGGCTGACCGCCGGGGTCTGGCACGCCAAGGCACAGGCCCCGGCTTTGGGAGCATACGCCTGATCGGCCAAGTTGAAGGCGACTGCCAACTCGTAGCCGACGAGCGGTTTGACGATGTGGCGAACTTCGGCCAGGCCGCCCATTCCGTTACTGGGTGTCTGCTGGATACCGGTGCCGGTGGAACTTTTGGTGAGGGCCTCATAGAAACTGCCGCCAATATCCCACTGCGACTGGGAATCCCGGGCGGTCCGCGCATTGGCGGCTGCGCCGGTTTTCCCGCTTGCCGGACCATCGTCCTGGCCATACGCCGCGGCGCCAGTCAGCGCTGCCATTCCAATCAAAATAAAGGTAGTCAGCATCCACTTCTTTCGCATCATCGTCTCCGTATTCGATTTCACCCTTGTTCTGCAAACCTGGGCCAGAGAGGCGCGGTCTCGGGTTATGCCGAAACCTTGCTCCCCGCCGGGAGTGGGCAGAACGTTTGGTGACTTGCTGGAGCGGTACTCCAGGAAATAGGGCGTCTCCGTCATCGTACATGGCGGCTCATGCGCCCACCCCAGCTCCAGGAAACCGGACGCTGGGCATTGTGGCGGAAAGCCACTCCGATTATATCGGCTTTGATCCGGGGCATTTGGCGCGCGGCGGCGCGAACGGGATAAATTGGCCATTCAAGCGTTAGACGCTCCGCCGGGAAATTGGAGGCCCTGCTCCGGTCCGCGCTATTTGGCCCGGTTCCGCGCTATTTTCTCAAAACACTCGTGAATCGCCGGTCCATGCGCCTCGCTAAGGCGGCGACTGGTCTTCTCCCAGATTGAGCTGAATCGACATTCATCTCATAAAAATAAACGTCGAAAAGTGCCCGGAATTGAACAGATTAACAATTCATAACGGAATAGATTAAGCCTGTACTTTGAGACTTGCGTTCCGGTTTGGAACGACGAGAGACAAGACCGGAGCAACAGCCTTCGGCAAGCACATGCGTTAATGTTTTTGCCTTCGCACACCGGGATCGCCGCGATTCATGCACAAGGACCCCGGCAAGCGCGGGCAGTTTCAACGCGACACGATTTCCCAGTCAAGCGTTGCCGGGATGCGAGCTGGAGATTCCACCACGAGGATCGCCAGCTTGCACCTCGAGTCTCAATTCGACCCCCGCCTCTCCGATCCATGCTAATCCCCGCCCATCGCCCAATCTCCCCCCAAAAGTTGCCTTCACCGTTGGCCGGCGAGCATCGTTTAAACATGCGCATCTCGCCTGGCGCTCCTGCTCCAACTCCTTGCATCAGCCTCCGCAACACCCTATTGCCCGTAAAGTGTTGTGACGGTGCGACAATAGCAGCAGCTAGAGGTTCGTCGTTCAAGTCGAGCCGGCACAAGGAATTTGTTGACCATGCTGCGCGTCCTTTCTACGCATCTTTTCCTGAATCAGAGGCTTCATCCCGGACTTCTGGAACACGCCGAAACGTCAGGCGCGCAGGCCGTCGAGATTTTTGCCGCTCGCCAGCACTTCGATTACACCAGCCGCGAACATGTGTCCGAGCTGGCAAGCTGGTTCCGCTCCAACTCGCTTCAGCCGTTCTCTATGCACGCGCCGCTCTATCCCGGCCGCGAAATGGGCCGTTCCGCGGCGCCCGCGGTGAACCTGCTGCACCCTGAAAAAGCGCGACGCATCGATGCCATGGACGAGGTGAAACGCGCACTTGAAACGGCCGAGCACATTCCCCTGCGCAATCTGGTCGTGCATCTCGGCGAGCAGGCGGATGCCTGGTCGCCGCGCAGCGTTGAATACGCGATCACCGCTCTGGAGCATCTGGGCGCCTTTGCCCGCCCGCTCGGCGTACGCCTGCTGATTGAAAACCTGTTAAGCGAGCCCACCACGCCCGAGCACCTGGTGTCCGTTCTGGAGATCGGCCATTTGAATAATGTCGGGATCTGTCTTGACCTGGGCCACGCGCACGTCACTGTCGGCATCGCGGCGGCTATTGGCACGCTGGGCGCCCGCATCGCCTCGGTCCATGTGCACGACAATCATGGCCAAAAGGACGAGCATCTTTGGCCCGGTGACGGAACCATTGACTGGACGCCCACGGCCGAGGCTCTGAAGAAGCTCGCTACTCCTCCCGCCATTGTGTTGGAGATCAGCCAGAACCTGGGGGAGACACCGCTCACAATTCCCGCCAAAATCAAGCAGGCTTTCGAGCGATTCGCCTGAGATTCCCATTCGCTTGTCATTGGTCCTCTGCCAGCGCCGCCAGCCCAAGAGAGTCTCGCCATCGTATGCCGCCCGCTGACTTGCTGCATTTGTTCACTCCATGCCCTTCCGATGACTGAACTCATCAATTCAGTTTTTTGCCTCAGTCCCCAATTACTGAAGCAGCTTGCGTACCGAAACAGGCCGGCCACATGGTGAGTGCAACAGCCACGTCATGCCAAGGCAGATCCTGGGAGCAAGCACTTGCACTGTGACGCTCTGGGTCGCACTGAGTCCATCCCCCACCGCAGCAAGTACAAAAATCGACTCTCCCGGCACAGCCAGCCTTGAAGCCGTCAGCGTCAGCATCACCGCGTTCGTGCTCTCGCCCTCACCCACCGTTATAGGATTCGCCTGCCATGTGGCCGTCAGGCCGGGTGGAAGTCCCGCAAGCGAAAAGCCGATTGTTCCCGCAAACGATCCTCCCGTGACCGCGGCAAGACTGACCGTAGCGGCCCCGCCCTGCGCCACCGCAACCGCGCTGGATTCAGCGGTAAGTGCCAGCGTGGGTGGCTGCTCCGATCCCGGGCCCCAACTGCCAATCAGAGCCGCGGCGTCAACCGAGCCCAGCCCGCTGGCCAGGTTATAGGTTGCGCCATTTGCCCAGAATCCCGTCACGCCGGGGACGCTGTTATTCCCCGAGGGCGTTCGATGGAACGGACTGTTTTCCGCATTGGCGAGTGAATATAATCTCGAGTTCGCGCTTCCCTGCCCCACCCCGCCCATCCGTTCGACGGCCAGCGCCATCACGCCGGCAAAGGCCGGTGTCGCTGCCGAAGTTCCAGAGACGATCCAGCGCGAACCGTTTTCTTCGATCATGTATCCGTCATGACTAGCCGCGGAGAACGCCACGTCGGGCACGGCTCTCATGCCATTGGCAGCGCCGGCGCCCTCCACGGCCGCCTGCCACTTCGGTTGCGCATACACCTGGCTCACCCCGCCGCCCGACGCCCACAAGGCCTCGCCGCCATTCGACGCGCTTTCGTTCCACGCCTCTTCCGGAATGTATCCCAGTGCCGATTCGTAACCGCTGGAGTTCGCCGATGACCAGTACTGCGCTGGATTCGAGCCTTCATTGAATTCCGTGCCGCCCACGCACGTGGAGTAGGGCGAACTGCATAGCCCGTTCACCGCCGCCTGCGCGCCCTTGGCTGAAAAGGGCGCCGAACAGCCCGCCGCGCCCGCGTCGCCGGAAGCGACAAACACCGTCATCCCCTGGCTGGCGGCCTGCTCCCACAGGCTGTTGTAGAACGCGAGTTCCGCCGAGCCCATCTCCTGCTCGCAACTGCCATAGCTCACGCTCACCACCGGCGCCGTGGCGTGATTCACAATGTACTGGGTCGCCAGATCGATGCCGTCGGTTGTAGAAGTGGAGGCCGCGGCCACCAGCGAGATCGCGGCCGCTGGCGCAACCGCGCCCGCCCACTCCACGTCAAGTGTCGACTCGTCCTGGTCGTTCGCAACAATGCCGGGATTGGTTCCCGCCACAATCACCGATGGCGTGTTTGCCGGCAGTCCGGAAAGTAAGCGAAACGCTGATACATCGCTCAGGTTGATGTTGCTTCGCGCGGCGATCGCGATTGAGACTCCAGCTCCCACCGTGCCCGCGCCGTAAAGCGGATTGAGATTGTAGATCGCCGCGAAATCCGCTGGGAACAGATAATGAGTGCTTCCGGCCGAGTAGAGCGGTTTCGGCCCAAAGGCAGTTTGCGCAGGCAAAGCCGTCCGCGTTTTGATCTCCGATGTACTGCGAAAATCATTGAGCGACACAACGCCGTCCACAACTCCGCTGAGCGCGACGGGAATCTGCGGGTCTTGCGCATTGGCAACGTGAGCGACTCCCTCCACTTGATAACGATGAATCTGCGTGTGGAATGCATCGAAGACCTGCACCGCCGTTCCGGAGAACTCCACCAGCCGATTGCCGGCCGGAATCTCGACTACCGCAAATCCATGCGCTGCGAGCCATGCAGTCACTCGCGTGAGGTCCTGCGCACTGGCTCCGAAGCGGGCGCCGTACTCGGCCGGTGTCAGCCATTGGTGATAATGCGCTGAGGTTGGATTCTGCTGTGCCTTGACCAGTGCATCGAGATCGGCTTGCCGCGCCGGCGATGGCTTAAGCAGAAGCAGCATCCGGTCCATGCGGGTCTCCGCGCTCACTTGACCTAGATCGAACTCCGGCCGCGCCAGCGGATGCACGTTGCCGGTGAGCGTGACTGCCTGCGTCTCGTCAACGTAGGCTGGCGGGCGAAGGATAACGCCTTGATACACGGACGCCTGGACTGCGCCTTGCGCCAGAGCCAGACGGCTCGATGCCGTGAGAGCAACAGCTCCCGCCAGGAATAAACACAGTGGGTTCAACTTGAAGTTATCTGCCTTTCAGGACCGGGGAGCACGGAACCTATCTCAGGCAGTAACTCCGCAGTCATCGCTACTGATAACTTCGGAGCAGATGTTAGGTAGCTTTAACTAATTTATTTCAATTTATGAGTTATCTAATGAGCAAAGTACTTATAACTGACTCGAAACAAGACATAGATGCCACACAGAAATTAGTTCGCAGTCCGACAAGGTAATTGCGTTGGAAATCTGGAGCTTGCAATGAGAAGGAGTTGGCTAACAGATGCGCGGTAACTGCTCGCCAATTTGCGTGGGAACCACGCGATTGGAGCCCATGGCGGTGCGGGCGACTAACATGCTCTTATGTTCGCCGGTCACCTGGCCGATGCGGGCCGCGTCGCGGCCCAGCGGATGCGCGCGCAGAACTTTCAGAACCGAGTCCGCGGCCTCCGGCGCAACGATGAATACCGCCTTGCCCTCGTTGGCAACGTAGACCGGATCGAGCCCCAGCAACTCGCAGGCAGACTGCACTTCAGTGCGCACCGGCAGGCTGGCTTCGTCAATCGCAATGCCAACTCCGGAGGAGTGCGCAATCTCGTTCAGCGTGGAGGCGAGTCCGCCGCGCGTGGGGTCGCGCATGGCATGAACAGCAGAGCCGGCCAGGTCGAGCACCTCGGCGATCAAGCCATTCAGCGCTGCACAATCGGAACGAATCTGGCTCTCGAACTCCAGGCTTTCGCGCACGCTCATAATGGCCATGCCGTGGTCGCCGATGGTTCCAGAGACCAGCACTGCGTCGCCGGGCTGGGCGCGATGCGGTCCCACTTGGATGCCCTCGCGCAATACGCCCACGCCCGCCGTCGAGATGTAGCAGCCGTCGCCGTGTCCGCGTTCGACAACCTTGGTGTCGCCGGTTACGATCTGGACGCCGGCCGTGGCCGCGGCCTTGGCCATGGCTTCAACAATCGCGGCCAGTTGCGCGAGTGGAAATCCCTCCTCGAGGATGAAGCTGGCGCTGAGGAAGCGCGGCACGGCGCCGGAGACTGCCAGGTCGTTCACGGTACCGTTCACGGCCAGTTCGCCGATCGATCCGCCGGGAAAAAAGAGCGGCTGCACAACGAAGGAGTCGGTGCTCATGGCGATGCGTCCGCTGCCCAGGTCGAGCACGGCCGCGTCGCCAAGATTTTCAAGAGCGGGATTGCGGAAAGCGGGCAGAAACAGATATTCGACCAGTTCGTTGCCCAGCTTGCCGCCGCCGCCGTGGCCCATCACGATGGTGGGATAACCGGCGAGAGGCAGCGGGCAAGACCAATTCGAAAAGTCCGGCGCGGCACGGTAGGCCAGGGCTTCAGCCCTGGCATCCACGCTAGCGGAATCCATGGGGGCTTTAGCCCCTGAGGTTGGCTTTTCGGAGCTTTCTGACAAATCTCGCTCCATCTTCTCTCGCAACTCAGACATGGGCAGCTCCGCTGAGCCCCGAGCCTGCGGTTGCCAACTCATCGGCTGAGATAAAGCGCCCGTAGTTGTAGTACGCGGCGCAGGCGCCTTCGCTTGAAACCATGGTGGCGCCGAGCGGATGGCGCGGCGTGCATTCTTTGCCGAATGCCGCGCACTCGGCGGGCTTGATGGCTCCGCGCAGCACATCGCCCGCGCGGCACAGCGCCGACTCCTGGGTGTGAATGCCGGCGATGTGGAAGCGCTCTTCGGCATCGAACTCGCGGTAGGCCTCGCTGAGACGCCAGCCGCTCTTGGGAATCACGCCAATGCCGCGCCAGGCACGATCCGTGACTTCGAAAACCTCGGCCAGCAGCTTTTGCGCCGCGCGGTTGCCTTCGAACGTGACGACGCGGCTGTAGGCGTTCTCCACAACATGGCGGCCGGATTCCAGTTGAATAACGGCGCGCCGAATTCCATCGAGCAGATCGAGGGGCTCAAAGCCCGTGACGACGAGTGGAATGGAATACTTTTCGGCCAGCGGCGGATACTCCCAATAGCCCATCACGCTGCATACGTGACCCGCCAGCAGAAATGCCTGCACCTTGTTTCCCGGCGACTGAAGAATGGCTTCAATGGCCGGTGGAACCAGCACATGGGAGACGAGGAGCGAAAAGTTCTTGAGGCCCCGGCGCTTGGCCAGGTGGACGCTCATGGCGTTGGCGGGCGCGGTGGTCTCAAAGCCGACGCCGAAAAAAACCACCTGGCGATCGGGATTCTTTTGGGCAAGCTCTACCGCATCCAGCGGCGAATAGACAACGCGGACGTCTCCGCCGGCGCCCTTCACCTGGAACAGATCGGCGTCGGTGCCGGGAACGCGGAGCATGTCGCCAAAGGAGCAGAAGATGACGCCCGGCTGGGCGGCAATGGCCAGCGCCTTGTCGATCAGCTCCAGCGGCGTGACGCAGACCGGGCAGCCGGGCCCATGAATCATTTCGATTCCAGCGGGGAGCATCTGGTCGATTCCGTTGCGAATGATGGAGTGGGTTTGCCCGCCGCAAACTTCCATGATCTTCCAGGGGCGGGTAGTGATCGAGTGGATCTCCCGCGCCATGCGCTGGGCAATTTCGCCGTTGCGAAACTCGGTGAGGTACTTCATTTGCCGGAGCAACTGCCGTCTGGGCAGGGGGATTGGGGGGCTTTGGCGGCGCGCGCAAAGGCTTCTTCCTCGCTGGACAGTTCCTCGTCCAGAACGCCCATTTCGCGGAAGTCTCTGAGCGTCTGCTCGGCCGTTTCCTCGTCAATCTTAGAGAGGGCAAACCCAACGTGGACTATCGTGTAGTCGCCCACTTCGACCTCGGGCACGTAGTCCAGGCAAACGTTCTTGACTACCCCGCCGAAGTTGACCCTGCCGACCCGGATGAGGCCGTCGGTGGTAATCTCTTCCACTTTTCCAGGAATGGCTAAGCACATGGCAACTACGTTATACCTTGGCAGCGGCCACGTGCTTTGTGATTTAAATCACACCCACCTCCATCGCTTCCGGCATCGACCTGTGCCACGACCCAGACGATCAATATAAGAACGCATTTTTAAAGGAGATGCACAACTGGCTCGCGACAGGAGAGGCAAATTATGAATTCAGATATATGCGGGAGCCCAATTTGTCTGACCCGATCCATTGAAATCTGGGCGTCATCCTTTGGGGCTTTAGAATGGGAGATCCGAGGCCACTCATTATGCCCCTTTACTCGAACGCCAGGGGACTGATTCGAAAGAACCTTGAGATGCTTGAAGCCGGTGAGCGAGTTCCACGGGTTGCAGTTGGCAAGTTGACGAACTCCCAGATCGAAGCTGTGAATGCGCAGCAGGCCTCCCAAGGGCTTCCACTGAGCATCAATGAGGTCGTTTTCGTGGGCCGCCACATCCACAAAAGGCGCATTTTGGAGGACGGCTACATGATCGAAGACGTGATTGAGCAGATAGAAAGTGCCATGGATGAAGCATCGGAAGTAATTGCAAATGATTACATGACAGCCATCAGGAATCCGGTAGCTCGTGCGGACCGGCTTGGAAATCTCGTAAATGACGAAGCGATCTTAGAGTGTTCCAGGTATCGACCCAATCCGGATATCTTCTCAGTGATCCCGAAGGGTGACAGAATCAAACCGCAAAAAGCAAAGGGCCGCTTTAAGCGGCCCTTTGCTTAGAAACTGAACGATTCGCCCGGTTAACACGTTCCCCCGGCGCCCCAACCGTTCATGTTGAGTATCGGCTCAACTCGAACATTTGTCAACGGAAATCGAAGCCAGGACGCTTGTCGCCGGCTCCCGGCAAAGCACCACGCCTCAGTCGGAGACCATCAGCTCTCCGGGCAGGATGGGCCGGGTGCGGGGCAGCATTCCGCGCCAGGTGGCCAAACCCATGAACGTGAGCGTGCCGACAAAGACGACCAGCTTGATCAGGCTCCCTTGCTGAGTGGGGCCGACATTCGGCGGCAGAGCCTTCCAGACAACCAGCAATATGGTTTGGGCAATCGTAACCGCCCAGACCGAACCGTAGAAGTAGCGGCGCTCGGTGCCTTCATTCTTGGTGGAGGGGCCGACGCGGGGCAGCTTGCCCATCAGGCCGAGCAGCAGAATCAGCGCGCAAAGCGGCGAATACGCGTAAATGTAAATCTCCTTCATGCGCCACTCGCCCGTGAAGGCGGCAAACGCCAGACCTGCCCCGTTGAGCAGGGCAAAACTGAGCACTGCGTTCCACGCAAAGGTGTAGCAGATCTTCCGGTACAGCGGATTGGGCTTGTCCTCGTCGAAACGGAGGATGTAAGGGCGGGGCTCAACGCCGGGCAACTGGCCATACCAGCCGGCGATACCGGTGCCGATCAGTACGGCAGCCAGCCAGGCTCCATTGGCCCAGGTAAATCCGTGTGCAAACAGGCTGAAGGTGAGGGGACCGGGGGCAAGGAAAAAGACCCAAATCCATATAGGCAGGTGCAAAACCCGGTAGAGACGCGTGTTCCGCGCCCGGATTTTGCGCTCCTGGGCATATTCAATCTTTCCACTATAACGCATGGTCGTGAGTTTCTCAGATTGACCGCGAGCGAGTCAATCGTGGGGGCATTGCCTAAAGCCAAGGCAAGCTATCAACCCTCTAATTGACGGGGAGCCGGAAGGCATCGTACTGAACATTTCCGGTCGCCAAAGTCCGATATTTTTGAGGAGCTCATGGCCGCACTGATTGAAGCCATCACCGTTAAGCGCAAGATGTACTTTGAGTTCGAGAACACGCCTTATTACTGCATGGAAGCGGAGGTTTCCACGCCGACGGCTCGCGGCGGCCAAACGCTTGTGCGCCTTAAGATGCGCAACCTGCTCACCCGCGCTGTCTTCGATAAGACCTTCAAGGCCGGCGACCGCTTCAAGGAACCGGATCTTGAAATGGTGGAAGCATCCTATTTATATAGCGATGCGGACGGCTCCTACTTCCTTGACCAGGAGACCTTTGAAACGCTTTCGCTTTCCGATGCCATGATGGGGGATGCATTGGAGTTTCTGGTGGAGGGCGCAATCATTCAGCTTCACAAGTTCAACGGGAACCCCATCGGCCTGCAGTTGCCGGAAAAGGTAGAGCTTGCAATCACCTACACCGAGCCCGGCGCGCGTGGCGACACTAGCGGCAGCGTCACCAAGCTCGGGCGGCTTGAAACCGGCCTCGAAATCAAGGTTCCGCTCTACATTCAGGAGGGCGAAAAAGTGCGCGTCTACACGGAGACCAAGGAGTTTGCGGGACGGGCTTGAGGCGCCGGAGTCGAAAATCATTTTCGAAGGAGTCCTTGAGAAGCGCTCCATAACCGCGCGGATTTGCTTCTAGCCATTAGCTCCTAGCTTTTTAGCTGATGCAGCACGGTTAATTAGCGATCGCAAGACGAGCTAGAAGCTAGAGGCCAGAAGCTGGATTTTATCGAGGCACAGGCTAGACCAGGTGCGGAGTGAGATGCGGGCAGTGCATCGATACACGCAATCTTGAGTAATGGACCTGGCCGCCTGCGGATTCAACAGACGCGGTGAAAGCCCAAGCCCATCAGTGCGGCTGTCTTTTCCAGAGTTGAGGCGAGATGCCCGATCCCAACGGCACAGTGATGCGCAGGCCCCTGCGCGTTCCACGCCTCAATAAATCCCCGCGCGCCGAGCGGGAAACGATAGCGGCTGTTGGTGTTGCCTATTTCGAGAATCGGGCCGTCTATGCTCTCGCCCTCGGCAACAATCAGCCGGAAATGCGAATGTTCGTCCTCAACGACGGAAAGCAAAGTTACAGGGCCGGTCTTGACGCGCATTTCAACCGAAAGGCCGCTGCCCACTTTTCCGTGATACACGCCAAGGGGACGGACTTTGGTCTTTCCTTCGGCGATGGCGATGTGTCCAGGGCCATCGTGGCCCATCAGTACCAGATCTTCGTTGAAGTCGATGGCGTAGTGCTCGGTAAACGAGCCTCCGGCGCCGAGAAGGTCCATGATCTTCATGGCGATTGCGTTCTTTACCTCGTACTCCCCGGCCACGGGAATATGGCGCGCGGTAAGCAGCGATGTGCCCAGGATGATGGAACTCATGGTGTCCTCGTTGGCGGGAACACCCGAGCCTTTGTAGTAATAAGCGAGCGCATCGAGCTCGTGGAGCGCGACAAAACGATCCAATGCGACTGAGGTGCGTGCGGCGCGTTTGAGCTCGGCATCCCGGCAATCGGGCTGGATATCGAATTCGGCGCGAAACTCCCCGATGCGCCTCTCGATATCGGGATCGCTGACATCCGCGGCGAGTGCGCTCAACTCATCGACTTCGACAATTTCAACATGCGTCCCGAAAGCAATCGAGACCAGGGTCACATCGGTCATGATGTCGAGCATGCCGCTGTAGTAGTGGCCCATGAGTCCCAATCGGGACGAAGCCAGTTCTGCGCGCACGCGTACTGCGGCAAGCCACTGCTCAATTTCGCGCCAGGTCTCCTGCCGATCGAGCACGCCTGTGACTTGATGAAACGGAATACGCGCGCGGCTGAATACATTCGCGATCTCCGGCACGGGGCAGGCAGAGCAGTAGGCAAGCCAGACGCCGGTCATCGCTGTGCGATCGCCCAGCCGGTTGAATCTGGAATAGTCGATGGCCGCTTCCGGCTGAAGATTCAAAACGATCACAGGTACGCCGGCACGTTGCACAAGCGGAAGGACAGTATTCGATAGTGCGTAGGTTGTCACATAAAGAAAGAGTGCGTCGATTTCCTGTCGGCGACATGCGCGACCGGTTTCCTGCGCTTGACGAGGTGAGTCAACGAGCCCGAGGTTGACCACATGAACGCCTGGCTGCTCAAGATGCGCGCCCACGCGTGAAACGAAGCCCGCGAGCCGCTCCTTCAAGCCGGAGAACTGAGGCCAATAGGTATCCAGGCCGATGCCACAGAGGCCTATCCGTACTTTATTCTCGACGCTCATGTGCAGTCACCGCGGTTTCACTCACTCATTTACTCCGTTCTGTTACCAAATCACGGCAGTAACTGAAAAAGGTTCCAGTTTGATTTGACCATCGGCCAGTACCAGTTGACGGGCTGGTCCATTCCCTGAGCCTAGGTCAACGGTAAAGGCCCTGGCAGCGGCGGCATCGGGCAGAAGAACTTTAAAGCTTCGATTGCGTTTGTTAACCAACAGAAGCTTGTGACCAGATGGCGTGGAGAATGCCTGTGCGGAAATGTCCGAAATAGAAAACTTCGATGAATCCTGGTCAGGTTGAAACTGCACAGTGGTCGTTACCAGCGCATCGCCGGGATGGAAGTTGTCCTTGATCAGCTTTAGTACCCAGAAGCGCGCATTGGGCTCGTTGGTGCGCCAATCCATCATGCTGACGCTGGGGAACTGCGTTGGATAGCCCACAAGCTGCGACTCGCCAATGATGTCGATCTGCATCAAAGAGAGCTGTATGTAGAGATCCGCATACAGGGCTCCGGCCAGGTTCCAATAGGCGTTCGGAGGTGCAATGTCGTCATGTGGGTTGTTATCGGTTGGCAGAATCACGCCAAGCTCGTCCATGTCGGTCTTGACGTTGGGCGCCAGGCGCTTTCGAATGGCTTCGATATAGCGAACCGAATTCAGGAATCCCGCTTCCTGCTCGAAGAAGGTGTATTGCCAACCGTTGATATCCTGCTCAGGCAGCGGCGAAGCATAGAAGTGGTAGGAGATGTAGTCGATTGGTATGCCCGGCTTGTGATTGGCTGAATTCAGAAAGTATTCGAAATATTGCGGGAACTGCGACGGCATGGCCAGTGCCATGCCCATGAACTTGGTATCCGGGCTGGCACGGCGGATGCCTTCGACGATCGCATCGTAGCGCTGAGTGTATTGTTCCGGCGTGGTACTGTGCTCAAACTCTGGTTCGTTGAGAACTTCCCAGACGGAGAATTTGTAATGGTTGTCCGAATTGTGCCGGACACCGCTTTCATCCGTGAATCCGCCGTTTGCATACCAGCTCACGAGGCGGTTGTAGTAGTCTCCTAATTCCTTGCCCGTAGGGTCGCGCAACTCGGTGCCCTGCGTGTACTTCCATGTCACCTGGTTGGGATCGTCCGGATACGTAACCGGCTTCTCGGTCTTGAACAACCAGGCCGGCATGGTGCTGAAGTTGACGACGCTGGGATGCCCGGCCGTCGCGGAGAAAAAGTCCTTCGTCATCGGATCGATCGGGCTGAAATCCCAACTGGTCTTTTTTGCGGTGGGCGGCTCAAGTTCGGCAACCCCCAGCCGGGGATAGGGCAACCACGGGACGTAGCGCACATAATCGGCGCCCAGCTCCTTCACGTACTTATACGATGCGGCGCTGAGCGGATCGCCCGGTCGAAGGCGCGGATTTACAACCACCTGAAGAGTGGGAATTGACCGCGAGATGACGATGGTCTTATCCCAGTCGATCTTTAGTTCCAGCGTCGATTCAGCGGCTTGTGCGCGCGCGGAAAGCGCCGTCGCAAGCGCCAGGAGGGCAGTAAGCAGCAGGCATTTGCAGAAATCGAAACTCGCTCGCATCGAAGTACGTCTCCTTGGTTGGGCTGGTCCGTTCAGAGCGGCAAAAGGCAGTTGTAAGAGTGCGCTATACCGCTTCACTCACCGAAATCTCTCTGTCAAACTTTGGATTGCCAAGGCAGGGCTAGAGTTGCCATGTCCCGCTTTGAAAGGGCACGGCTTCAGACGCGCCGCAACTGCCCTAAAACTAAGGTGGGCTTTACAGGCTGCGGAAAAACTTGCGTGGGCAATGAAACTCAGAGGCTTTGTAAAAGGGCACGGCTTTAGCCGCGCCGCAATTGCCGCAAAATGAACGGAGGGCTTTAGCCCCTGAGGGAAGGTTTCAGGCAATTCGATACCAACTTGGAGCCTTTTGAAGGTGACCATATTTGCGGCGGCCTACGCTAGCGGTTCTGCTAGTGAGAATTCCGCGCCGCCCGCCACAATGATGAACATGAAAAAACAGGCGAGGAGGAGTTCTACCCCGGTTTGCGAAGCCCCCCGCGCGATTCCGTCCGCCGCGGGAGCAGGAGTTACCTGCCCCCGCCTGAAATCTCGCGGGGCCGAGGCAATTCTCATTCCGCTCTAACTCCGCTGTGTAACTCCGGAATACCTGAGATTCGCACCACGACATCGTCTCCCGGTCGGAGCCAGCGGGGTGGCGTCTTTGCTTCACCCACTCCTCCCGGAGTCCCCGTCGAGATAACATCTCCCGGCTCGAGCGTGAATATGCTCGAGATGTATTCGATGAGCTCTGGAATGCCAAAAACCATCTGCGATGTGTTCGAACTTTGCAGAGTTTCTCCGTTGATGATCATCTGAATATCCAGGGCCTGGGGGTCGGCGATTTCGTCCGCCGTAACGATGGCGGGGCCCATGGGCGCGAAGGTATCGAATGTCTTTCCTACCATCCATTGGCTGGTGGCCGCCTGATAATCTCGAGCGCTGACATCATTCAAATTGGTGTAGCCGAATACGTGATCGCGCCAACGGTTTTTTGAGATGTAGCGCCCTCCCTTCCCGATCACGACAGCAAGTTCAGCTTCATAATCGGGCTCCTTGGAATCCTTCGGCAATACGATCGCCTCTCCCGGACCGATGATGGAAGTCGTGTATTTGGAGAAAAGAGTCGGTAACTTTGGGATCTGCTCGTTGCACTCGAGAGCGTGATCACGGTAGTTCAAACCCACACAGATAATCTTTGGGGGATTTGACAAAGGGGCTAAGATCCGAGCGTTCGCGAGAGGAACAATCTCATCCTTGGGAGGATTATCCACCCAGGTTTTTATGCGCTGAAGCGCCTCTGAACCTCCCTGGATAAGGTGCAGCAGAGTGGAAAAGCCGGCGGCCTGAAGCCCGATGATTTTGTCTCCTACAATTACGCCCGGTTTTGCAGACCCATTATGTTCGAACGTGACAAGTTGCATATGTGCTCCTCCCTAACCTGATTGATAAGTCTATCCAACCCAATAATTATAATGGACCATCCGAAGGGGCAGGAACGATATCCGGGTAACTTATGGAACGGCCAGGTCTGACCTTGCCCGCGGAAAACGTACCCCTTAGCGAGCTGATGTAATAGCGAAGGGAAGGCAGATGAGGAACGGTAAGCGGGGCAGGTACCAGGGCAGACGCATCTAAATCTCTCAGCAGTTCTTCGAATGAGAGAGTGGCGCCCGGTTGTTGCTTGTTCTTGGGGAGGGAGCAGGGGTCTTCAGACCCCTGAACATGAGTGCAAAAGCGATAGGCTTTAGCCTCGGGCATCCAGTTCGCAGCCGGTATACGGCCCGTGCCTGAAGGCCCATCTACCCGCCGGCGATGTTCAGGGGCCTGAAGACCCCCTGCTCCAGCCGAAAACCGGCCTCTGCATCGAATCACAGTCCAAGACTGAATACGCCGCTGGAATTAAGATGCGTTTGCCCTGCCCAGCTGTGCCTCACTTGGCTGCGCGGGGTAGCGTTTTATTGTAGTATTGTCTTTCCATCCAGTCGATCTACTCAAGCGATAAGGAATCTCGTGTCCGCAGGGCTCCGGTGGCTGGGTTTCCCGAGGACCTGCCTCCGCTTTGGAGCGCAGCTGCCGCTAAGATGATGAAGGTGGGAGCCCAATGAGCAGTTCTGCGTTGCTCAAGCCACAGCATGTCTCGGAGATTTGAATGCGGATTTCGCAAGACCCATTCTTTTACATTCTGCTCGCGGTGGCGCTTTTTGTCTCCTGCCCTTCCTGGGGGCAGGTCCAGGACTCATCGGGCGCAGCATCAACTCCGCCGAATCCTCGTGTGCCTGAAAGATCGATCGAAGATCTGAACCGTCTCGGCGCAGAAACGGCGATGCCCCCGTTTGTGGAGAGCCCTATCAACATCGATTCGGGCTTCAGGCAGAAGCTCTTTTCCGAGGGCGTCGCCCTGCGCTCACAACTCACGGTGATGTACGCGCAGAATTCGCTTGAGGCTCCAGTGCCTACCGATACGCAGAGCTACGTCGGCGATGATCCGTTCCAAAGCGTAATGTATAACTGGACCCTCACGGCCGACCTTCGCCAGATGCATCTGAAACATGCCGAGTTATATGTTTGCGGAGGTTGGTACTGGGTGAGCTGGAATCCTGCCGGTCCGAAGGCCTTTCAGATGCACACACTGTATCTCTACAAAGCTTTTGCCGACAGACGCGTCGAGTTCAAAGCCGGGTACATCGGCAACAATATGGAACTGATCGGATTGTCGATCGGCGGATCGTTAACAACAGCTGCGCAGGGAGTCTATGCGGTGCTGCCCTATGAGGTGGGAGTCTCGAATTTTCCACTCACGGCGCCGTCGTTCAATCTGCGGATACAGGGGCCGAAGCGCACCTATTTGAAGACTGTTGCACAGCGAAGTATCGATCCTCACGGAGGTCCGAAAGAAGTCGAACGGAACCATACCGGATTCCGGTTCATCCCAAACGGGGACAAACTCCTCCTCTTTGACGAGATGGGATACCGGCGCACCGCCAGCGCAACGGCTCATGATACCTGGTTTCGCGCCGGTTACATCCATAACAGTTCTCCATTTACCAACTTGACCACTGGAGCGGCACAGTCCGGCAATCACTCCGAGTTCGTTCTGATGGATTATCAGTTGCGAAGGTCGAATTCATTGCACCCCGGTCAAGGCCTCTATCTGGGCGGAACGGCCATGGCCGCCGACTCGCATCTCGACCGTTATGACAGCTACTACGAATTGCGCCTTTACCGGAAAGCGCCCTTTCGCTCAAGGCCGTTCGACATGGCTTCGCTTGTCTCCTACTACTCCGGACACAGTAAAGAACTGACGGATTCGCTGGTAGCCCAGGGGAAGTCTGTCTGGCGTGCATCCGCCTCGCTTACTGGCAGCTATTCGTTGCGCGTCCATCCCGGCCAATACATGAGTATGGGTTTCAGCTACATTCATGGGCCTGCCATCACGCCGCGAGTAAGCGACACTTTAACCTTTTCCACGAACTATCAATTCTTCTTCTGATTCTCGGTTCGATGAATTCGACCGGCTCGAAGTGCCCCTGAAAGGACCAGGAGTACGCCGAGGCTCTCAGTGATCAAACCGATGCGAACAAGCTAGTACCGTGACCGCATGATTTTGTAAAGGGTGCAATGTAGCGTCTCCAGACCGGCTGTCGTGCGGGCGTCCACGCCCACACCTGTCTGAGAGTGATTACCAATTCATACAGTCTGAATACTATTAGTGTCTGCCACGCAGATGGTCCTTTATGTTTTGAAAGGGCACGACTTCAGTCGTGCCGCAAATAGCCGCAAACAATCTGGGCTTTAGCCCCCGAGGGATGGTTTCAAGCAATTCGATACCAACTTGGAGCCTTTTGAAAATGACCATATTTGCGGCGGCCTACACTAGGACGGCATGGAATCGCTCGGTTTTTCGACTGCAAATGCAACTTTGACCTTGCTATTCCAATCGGAAGCGGTACAATTCGGACAAACTGGACCCAAAAAGGAGATTCCAGTTGAAGAAACTTGTCGCGAGAGGCGCATGTGACGATGGGCACACCGCGACTGGTGGCTTTAGCTCCAAGATGGTTGAGGAGGTTGGCTGAGTGATATCTAGACGAGAGATTCTGCGCACATTAGGGGCAATTCCGCTGGTAGGCGCGGCAGGCGCGCTGACCCCCGGACGTCTTTACGCTGAGGCCGCCACCGAACTTCCGAAACGGCTTCTCGGCCGGACGGGACGCATGGTTGTCCCGCTTGGTCTGGGCGGTCAGGCTTCCCTGCAATTGACGGCGCCTGGCATTGACGCCCCCGACATTATCGTTCGGGCGGTTCACCTTGGACTGAACTATCTCGATTCCGCCAATCGCTACGGCGCGAGCCAAATGAACTATGGCGAAGCATTCCGCCGTCTGCACCTGACGCCGTCCGACCCCAGCTACGATCGCGCCTTGCGGGAGAGCCTGTATATCACCAGCAAGACCAGGATCCGTCATGCGGCCGACCCGGCCAAACAGGGGCCGACCGCAATCGACGAACTGAAGCGCTCCCTCACTCAAATGTTTGGCGATGGCAAAGGCTTCATTCCGGAGGGGGCGTATCTCGACGTCATGCAAGTCCATCACCTGATGTCGTTCGAGGAAGTCGACCAGATCTACGTGGGCTACAACGACCGCGGCACTGGAAAGCAGGACCAGGTCGGAGTTATGGCCGCCCTGATCGATTATCGCGATGGCACAAACTGCACCGGCCTGAACCCCGAGCACAAACGCTGGATCCGCCACATTGGAATCACGGGCCACCAAAGCTCGCCAGTGTTAATGAGCGCCATTCGCCGTGATCGCGACAGCGTCATTGACACGGTTCTGGTCGCGCTCAATTCCAACGATCGCCTATGCAGTTCCCACCAGAACAACGTCCTGCCTCTGGCTGTGGCCCGTGGCCTCGGTGTAATCGCTATGAAGATCTTCGGCGATGGAACCTACTACGGAAAGCCGTCACGCTTCTCGAACTCTCCAGCCGACGTGATCCGCACGGTTGGAAAGCCGGGAGCTGTGGCATATTCGGATTTGGTGCGTTACCCGCTGTCGCTCCCTGGCGTTTCGGTGGAGATTATCGGAACGGGGCAGATCAATCGCGAGAAGCCGGAAGACGACCAGTTGGTGGCGAATCTGGCCGCGGCGGTGAAGGACATGCCTTCGGAAATCGAGCGGCTGCGCATTGAAAAGGAATCTAAGGATCGCCATGGCGCCGGCACGAATTACTTCCAGGAAATGACCAATATCCTGGTACAGCCTAGCCAGGTGACTACGAAGCGTGATGGGAATCGAGTGAAAGTCGAATGGAACACCGCATTCGCCGGTCCCGAACCCCTCCGCTCTTACAACATCGTAGCCGGCAATCGTACCCTTCTCTCGCTGCCTTTCCGTCCACAGTGCACTGAACAGCCGCTTTCCGCCTCTCTGGAAGCAGCCGTGGTAGGAAACGACACGGTGAAAGTCATCGCGTCCGAACAACCACCCCAGCAGGTAGCATAACCCCTACCGTAACCTCGACGTGTTCGCTGATGAAGGCCGGCTTCCCCGAGGGAGCCGGCCTCAGGTTGCCACTCCGCGAGCCGGCTCGGCTATTTAGCTTTAGAGCTGGCGATACAGGTCCAGCGCCCGGCGGACGACAAAGTCGTTCTTCCGTCGCACAGGAGCATCGCCGCCACGAAACACCAGTCGCCACGAAACACCTGTCATGGATCGACCCTCGTGCTTATCGCCGCATCCATGTTCGTCCGCCAGCCGACACTGCTCAAATAAGCGCCGGAAGCAACCAAGGCGTAAGGGACTCGTGCCAGTGCCTTTCGATTTTGCCTCTGGCGGATGTACCCGCTCAGTTGAGGGGCAGGAAGCCACTCAAGCACACCGGCGCCTCCACATGCACCATTTTGCCCATCGGCGTGAGATGGCCGGTATTCTGATCGACCTTAAAAAGCACAATGGCGTTCGTTTTCCGATTCGCGGCGAGCAGATAGGCGCCCGTGGGGTCTATGGCGAAATCGGTTGGAAGATCTCCCTGCGTGTAGACCTGATCGGCCAGCGTGAGGGAGCCATCCGCACCTATCGCAAACACCGCGATTAATTCGGGACCGCCGTTGGCCGCGTACAGAAATCGCCCATTCGGATTCACCTGCACTTCCTGGCCGTTGTTCTTCACGGTGAATCCAGCGGGGACAGTGCCGATTTTCTGCGCCTCTTTCATTACCCCGTGTTCCGCATCCCAATTGAAAGCCGTCAGCGCTCCCGCGGTTGCACTGAACACATAAACGAATTTCCCGTTTGGATGAAATGCGAGACGGTTCGGGGTCGAGCCTGCCTGCATTTTCGTAAAGGGCGGGTCATCGGGCGCAAGAGTGCCCTTTGCCGAATCGAACCGGTCAACAAATACTTCGTCCAACCCAAGGTCCGGGCTGAGTACGAACTTATTGTCCGGACTAAAATAAACCGAGCCCGCCCGCGCGCCGGGCCCGCTATGCTGGCCGGCTGCGGTCTGGTCGCCCAGAGAACCGTCGCTTTTGATGCGGCGGATCGCTATCGCACCGTCCTCGCAGGCAGCTACGGCAACGCTCGTACCCGTGCGGTCGACCGAGATGTAGCAGGCATCTTTTACACCGGATGGCGTCGAATTCAACTCGGCGAGGCGGCCCGTCGCCTTATCAATCCGAAACGCATGGAGCGCCCCGCCGCGATCCTCGTGCTTGGTCACGGCATACAAGAAGCGACGGTTGGGATCGAACGCAATCCATGCCGGGTTGTCGAGAGGTGCGGCCAGTTCGAGCGCGCTCATCTCTGCCGTTTGTGGATTGAAGCGGAAAGCATAGATACCGCCAGTCCCCTGCGGAGAGTAACTTGCCACATACACTAGATAGTCGCCTGCCGAGGTGGGGGTATCATTCCGTGGTGCGGCCGAGATAATCATCGGTCCCAGCAGCAAACCAATAAGTAACGTCCAGCTTGCTTTCATATAATTGCGAGGCCTCCTATAAATGCCTGGAACTCCCTCGATCGCTTTCAATGGATTTTGTTGTAGTCTACGCACCCGCCGCTGTTCGCGTCAATTAAACGGCCCGGTGGGTCCCATCGTGAGGTTCAGGTTGTCATGAGAATGATTCCGCGCGATCAGTGTGCGGACCGGCGAGACGGGGAGGCTAAGCCAAAGAGACCGTTACGTGGCGATTCTGGTGTAATCGAACCAGCCGGACCGCAACCATTCCGACCTCGCCACCCAATCGAACAGGCGTTGATCCATTCAGAAAAGCCAGCTTTGGCAAACAGGTATAGAGACCCGGCAAGCAGACCTATCGTTTCCACCGTCCAACGGCGTCGGCCTCGCCAGGCCTTCCGATCCGCAAGAAAAAATGCGCCCCAGCGTTGCACCTGCGAATACAATGAAACAAAGGAGTTTTACCATGGTCTCGATCAATCGCCGTGCCTTTGTAAGAACAGCCGGAACCGCCATCGGAGCAGCAGTCGCATCCCATTGGTTGAACCCGGAAGCGCGGGCCGAAACCAACGCGGGAAGCAACGAAATGATCTATCGGACGCTGGGCCGCACCGGAGAGCGGGTATCGGCCATCGGATTGGGCGGATGGCACATCGGCAAATCTGAGCTCTCCGAGGAAGATGCCATCCAGCTCATCCGGCAGGCCATCGATCGCGGCATCACCTTCATGGATAACTCCTGGGACTATAACGATGGCGCAAGCGAGCTGCGCATGGGCAAGGTACTGGCCGGTGGCTATCGCAACAAGGTTTTTTTGATGAGCAAGATCGACGGCCGCACCAAGGCCGCGGCGGCAAAGCAGATCGACGAGTCCCTGCTGCGCTTGCGCACCGATCGCGTGGACCTGATGCAGTTCCACGAGGTGATCCATCTTGATGATCCCGACCGAATCTTTGCCGAAGGCGGCGGCATGGAGGCCATGCTCGAGGCGCAGAAGGCCGGTAAGTTGCGCTTCATCGGCTTCACCGGGCACAAAGACCCGTACGTCCATCTCCGCATGCTCGATCACGCCCGCGCGCACAACCTCCATTTCGACACCGTGCAAATGCCGCTCAACGTAATGGACGCGCACTTCCGCAGCTTTACGCACGAAGTTCTGCCTGTTGTGATCAGCGAAGGAATCGCACCCCTCGGCATGAAGTGTTTTGGTGATCATTACATCCTCGCCAGCAATACCGTAACGCCCATCGAGGCGCTGCACTATTGCCTGAACCTGCCGACCGCCACGCAGATCACCGGAATCGACAGCCAGCAGGTTCTCGATCAGGCATTCGAGGCCGTGCGAACCTTCAAGCCCCTCTCGCAGGCTGAGGTTGCCTCTCTTCTCGACCGCACAAAGACGGCTGCTCTGACGGGATTGTACGAACGGTACAAGACGAGTGCCCAATTCGACGGCACAAGCCGCAACGCGCAATTCTTGGGCTGAAACCTGCCCCCAGACTGGAATCCGGGCGAGTGGCGAGACTGAGGCCCAGTAAAGGAATGAAGTTAATAACGGGCTCTAGTCCCCGCCGGCGTTGCCGACCCACGGGAGATGAAACTTCTGCCTGCCAATGCCGCCGCCAACTCGCTAACTTGCCATGTCCGCGAGGCGGACGCGAACTTGCTGAATTTATTACAACAATCTACGCGCACTTTCACGTGAATCACTGATAATTCCGGCTCAACAGCAACTTTGTTTCTCTTCAGAATTGTCAACTAAAGCCACGCGTACGTGGAGGCCTGTTCCTCACAGTAAAAAACTCGGAAGTTATCCTGCTTGTGCTTTTCCGTCCAGAGGCGACCGAGGATATAGTACGGCTTAGTCCAAGCCTCCGAATCGACGCTGCGCGGCGCGATCACTGAAACCGATAAAGTACCCATCGCCGGGTAGCCGGTTCTTGGATCGATGATGTGCCCCCAGATTTTGCCGTCGGCCCAAAAGAACTTCTCGAGATTGCCGGAAGTAGAGACCGCTTCATTCTTAAGAATGAGGGTTTCGGCTACTTTGGATGGCTGGCGCGGATCTTTGATGGTGACTTCCCATCCGGGCTCATTGGGGGGCGTACCAAGACCATAGATCGTGCTGCCGCCGGCAATGATCAGCGCCGAATAAACTTCACGGTGTTTAAGTATCTCAACCATGTTATCTACGGCAACGCCCTTCCCGATGCCACCAGGGTCCAATTCCACGCCCTCTTTGGCTAAACGTACAGTCATGTTCTGCTCGTCCAGAATAATGTTCGTATATCCAACCCTTTCTAAGGCCTGCACGACCTCCTCGGGCTGCGGCAGCTCGCCCGTTCCCATGTAGAATCCCCACGCCTTCATCAAAGGTCCCACAGTGATATCGAACGTTCCCTCGCTGGATCGGCTGTATGCGTGGCAGGCTGAAAGAAATTGGAAAAGTTCGCTCGATAAAGTCATGGGGCCTCGCGTACCAAGCTGGTTTACCCGGCTTAGCTCGCTTTCCGGACGAAAGTTCGAAAGCAGTTCGTCGAGGCGCTTCGACTCTCTCAGCGCATCGGCAATTGCCGACTCTAGTCGTTCGCGCTGAGTGCCATAAGCCACAATATTGAAGCTCGTTCCCATGCAATAAACACCGCCCGCCGAGCGTATGAGGCTCTGTCCAGAAACTCCATCTTGAGCGTGAACCTGGGCCGTGTCCTTCATAGAGAACCAGTTTAAACGGTCATGTTGTACACAGACTGGAGTGGCTGAAGTGTCCACCTGATTTTTGGTGGACACCTCAGGAGTGGGTCTAAGCGGCCTGGGCGGAGTGGATCTGGAGCGAAGAGGCGAGTTGCCAGGGCAGAAGTTCGTGGATCCGGCTTACGGAGGAAGCTCCACGACTTTGCCCACGAAAAGCTGGCGGTCCGCCGTGAGAGCCGGATTAGGCTAAGTTGCTGATCGATATAGCGATCCGGAAAGCGGTGGATCGCCGGGCCAGCTAACTTGGTGCTTTCGGCACAGCCACTGACGAAGCCTTTGGCGGGCATGTCGTTCGATTGCCTTCAGCAGCCCGGCGCCGCCATCGGAGCAGCCTTGCCGCCGGTCGAACTCCAGCATCGTCGGCTTGGCGAGAATCTCTGGAAACAACAAACGCTATGTTGCGATAGAATCAGTCCAGCGAAAATCTCTCAACGTCCCCTTAAACACTGTTGTCAACATGTTTGTTGCACAAGAAGGCGCCTGCTACCTCAGGCTTCACGAATAATGCAGGCTGGACTTTATCGACGGGTGGTTGAAGTCGGAATGTTGCAACTGCGGAGGCGTCTTTGAACCGATCGCATGACGAGAGCGGCATACAAAAAGAGATCGAAAGCTCTGAAGTGGGCGTGGAGCATCGCCACCTGACTCGGGGCCTCGGCCTCTTTGATTCGACGATGATTGTAGCCGGTTCGATGATCGGCTCGGGCATCTTTATCGTCGCCGCCGAAATGGCGCGAGAGGTTGGGAGTTCCGGCTGGCTGCTCCTGGCCTGGGCAATCGCCGGCTTTCTCACGGTCGCAGGCGCGCTCTCCTATGGAGAACTGGCAGGGATGATGCCGCAGGCTGGAGGCCAGTATGTCTATTTGCGTGAAGCCTATTCACCGCTCTGGGGGTTTCTCTATGGATGGACACTTTTTCTGATCATTCAAACCGGCACAATCGCCGCTTCCTCTGTCGGCTTTTCCCGCTATCTTGGCGTGTTATGGCCGCAGATAGCGGAAAACAGCTACATGATCCCGCCAATCCATATTCTGCCCACATACGCAATCTCTCTTTCCAAGACCCAGTTCGTCGCGCTGATTGTTATCTCATTCCTGACCTGGACCAACACCAAAGGCCTAAAGTACGGCAAGGGAGTGCAAAACGTCTTCACGACAATGAAGATCGCCTCTCTGCTCGCTGTGATTGCGGTAGGAGTCCTGGTGGGCTGGAGAGCCTCCGTTGTTCAAGCGAACTTCAGCCACCCATGGACGCCTCACGGATTCACCTTGAGCGATCATGTACCTTCTCCTTTGACGGCGCTCGGAATACTGGTAGCGCTTTCGACCGCACAGGTTGGATCTCTTTTCGCGGCGGATGGCTGGAATAACATCACCTTTGCCGCCGGCGAGGTCCGGAACCCAAGACGAAACGTGCCCTTGTCTCTTGCCCTCGGAACTTTCATCGTGACCGGTCTGTGCCTCGCGGCTAACTTCGCATATATAGTGGTCCTGCCGTTCAGCGCCGTACAGCAGGCGCCCTCCGACCGAGTCGCGGCTGCCATGATGCAGGCCATCTTCCCCACGGCCGGCGCTGTGCTCATTGCGGTTGCGATTATGATTGCGGCATTCGGCTGTATGAATTCTCTGATACTTTCAGGAGCCCGCGCTTATTATGCGATGTCGCTCGACGGACTCTTTTTTAAGAAAGCCTCCTCACTGAATCGCGCCAACGTTCCAAGCGCGGCTTTGGTTATGCAAGGAATATGGTCGGCAGTCCTGGTATTGGTCCGGACCTACCAGCCGGCGACGAAAACCTATGGCAATCTCTACAGCAACCTCTTGGATTACATCATCTCTGCGGCGCTCATCTTTTATATTTTGACAATTGCCGGGGTCTTTCGCCTGCGAAAGCTCCGACCCAACGCCGAACGGCCGTACCGCGCCTTCGGGTATCCTCTTGTTCCGGCACTTTACATCGTCTGCGCAAGCGTGATCCTTGTGGTCCTATTTGCATATCGCCCGGCGACAACCATACCAGGGGTCGTCATCGTTCTGATCGGTGTCCCGGTTTACTTCCTCTTCCGATATAGTTCTGGACGCCATCTAAAGCGATCGGAGAAATCGATCTGATGCACGAGAGCGTGCAAAGTTGTGGGCTGGGGTAATCTCTGGAAATGAAATGGACAATCAAACCCGTATTTGAAGAGCAGAAACCATGACTGGAAGAAGCGCCGTCGATCCCGCCGCGGGCTCAATTCGCCCTACTTCGGCGCACGGCGCCACTTGAACACCTGGCTCGCGTTCACACCGTGAGCACGAGCCACCAGCACAACACTCGCACCTGGTTCGAATGTCAGCTCCGCACGCTTGATCAGGCCTGTGCTTCACGTAATGCTCACCCCACTCCTTGGGGGGATTCAGAGAATAAGCACGATTTACGGCTTGACGGCAAAAACCGCATCGAGAGGAGCACCCGTAATATGGCCGCGGACTTCGGTGAAGCCGGCTGATTCGAGCAATACGCGAAATTCGGTCAGGGTCCGCTCCTTGCCCTCCGTGCAGACCAGCATATTGAGGGACTGCAATTGGGCGGGAATGGGGCCGGTCTTATCTTCATTCAACAGTTTTTCTGCGATGAGAATTCCACCGCCAGAAGATAAACGTTCATAAATTGCCCGCAGAAGTCCGCTTACCTTTTCGTCCGGCCAGTCGTGGAGGATTCTGCTCAACCCAAACAAATCGGCCTGCGGAATCTGCTCGTAGCAAAAGAAATCACCCTTCAGGAGCTCGATGCGCGAGGCGACGGGCGAAAGAGAGACTTGGTGGCCAACCACGTCGATCACCCGGGGAAGATCGAATAGGATAGCGCTCAGGCCGGGATGCCGCTCGCAGGCTGCAATCGCCAAATGACCAGTGGCCCCCCCGAGATCGATCATCTTTTTGAAGGGCGAGAGATCGAAGGCGGACACAACCTGAGGCGAACTCAGCAACCCGAAGCCGTGCATTCCGTTGAGAAAGGTTTGCATGGCTTCGTCGGTACGAAAGAAATGATCGAAGATGCTGCCCTCCTGATGGAAGGCTTGTTTCCATTGGGGGCCACCCTCTCGAATGGCATTCTCCAGGTGTGCCCACAATGGGAAGAGAGCTTTGTCTGAATAGAGAATGTAACCGACCAGGGTACTCGGCTTGGCGCGGCATAGATAGGTGCTCGCAGTTGCCTGGTTCCGATACTTGCCACCATGTTTGTGCAGCAGCCCGAGCCCGACAGATGCATCCAAAAGTCGTTCCAGCGGCTCAGGTTGACAGCCGAGCTCGGATGCAAGGCTCTCCGAGGAAGCAGGCGCACACTCGAGAAAATCGAAAATGCCCAGGGAAACTGCGACGAACAGCACCTTCGAGGAGCGAAACGCCTCAAACAGTCCAATCACAAGCGAAGGATCGGGAGGGAGGGAGTCCACCGGCTGCGCTGCGTCGGAATCTGGATCAGGTGCGAGTGTACGATTCGGTCGTAACATTTTACCTCCATCGTTCGTGCCTCGGAGGTCTCGCACCTCTTGCTTGTACCAACCTCCCAGGCTCCAACTCAAATCAAATGTGCGAAAAATAGACTACGTTATCCAGCGCTGTTCATCCTCGAACAACAGTGGCGTGCGGGCGCGGCGCAGATGCCATTCCACATAGTAGGCCAACACGCACAGAAACTACGCGCAGGCACGCGATCCTCGGGGCGATGGCGAATCGATCGCACCAACAGATCGATTCGCTTCAGACAACGAAACGCCCGTTCCACCTCGGCAAGGCTCACTCGATTTTGAAGATACGAGGAAGCGGCCCGTTTTTGCGACCGCCGAAGCCCCTCGATATCAAAAGATCGTCACTGCTTCGCGTATACAACTACCTCGCTGTAGCACTTGATCACCTTGTCGCTTCCAACCGGCCGATAAGTCCCGATCGGCCCATAGTAGGTCTGGGTCTTACCATCTCGCGATAGTGTCGAGAAGGAATGAGTAATCTTTCCCTTATCGTTCCAGGTGTGTTCGATTCGATAGGGACTTACCATAACGACTTTCACCGTTACCCCATCTCTCCCATTAACCGGCACAAATTCTCCGACTTGCGGTTTGTACGTCGCGCCGCCTGGTGTTCCAGTAGAGCTGATCTCATGAATTGTCAGGGTCCCATCCGGCTGTATGATGACTCCATCAACCCTCGGCGCAGCTCCAGAAAAAGTGGATCGCGAGTCAGCAAGCCAGCTGCCTGCCCATGCTCCCGCAGGAATATCCTCGGCAGCCGCAACTAAGGGCGCCAAGAGCAACACACACAAGGCGGCCAGCAAGTAATTAGAGATTCTCGTCAAACGTGTCTTCATATTCTTCGTTTCCTCCTAGGATTGGTTATCTGGATTTCGATGGAACATTACAATTTCAGGAAATGCCCCGGCTTACTGCAACATTTCCGGGGGTTGACTCACGGTGCTCCGTGTACCGGGTAACGCATTCGCGCTTTACTTCCCAGAATCTGCTGAAAATCCAGCGCGAGTTTGTCCAAGCCGCTCTGCGGTGACTCTTTTCCAGTCACAATTTCCGAAAGGCGGCGCTCTGAAGCCTCTGTCATTTGTGACGCCTCCGGTATTGTCGGCTTTTCTTTGGCAACGGGAACACTTGCCTGGAAAGTTCGAGTGTAGGGAAGCTCCTTCACTCCGGGGTCTTCATAGGTCGATTTGCGGACAGAATCGCTTCCCATAAGTGTTTGCTGAATCTGAACCTGCGCCGACATAGCCCATTCGATGAATTGATAAGCTTCTTTCGGTTCTTTTGATTCTGTCGGAATGAGATAGGTGAGCCCTTCCAACTGACTAAACGGCTGGGAAGAGTTGGAGGGAATCAAGCTGTAGCCAATCTTGCCCGCGACCTTGGAGACCGCTGGGTTTTCCAGGAAGGGGGCCTGGTCGCTCCAAAGGAGACCCATGAATGCGTGTCCCTGCTGGAGCATCGATTGCGCTTGACCCCACCCGAAATTGAGGGTGTCAGGCGGACTAAAGGGGATCAATTTGATGTACTGCTCGGTGGCAGCAACATTTTGCGGGGAGTTGATCACAATATCCCCGTATTCCCAACCGTGTTGAGTATCCAGAATACTTCCGCCAAACGAATAAACAAGATTGAGCCACTCATACCAGAGGGCCAGCCCCTGCTTGCCAGAAATATAGGTCCCGTAGAAGTGCTCCCGAGGACGATTGAAGAACTCGGCTAACTGCCCGTACTCCTTCCATGTAGTCGGCACCGCGAGCTCGTGGTGGTAGCGAGCTTTGAATTCGCGCTTGTTCTTAGGATCCTCCAGCATATCTTTGCGGTAGCAGAGATATGCTGTCAGGCCAGTGTACGGATACCCGTACATCTTGTTTCCATAGGAGCTCAGCTCGCGCCACCAATTGGGAAAAAGTTGCTGTTGCGGCTGAAAGCTCGCATTTTGGAGGCCGGGATCTGCGAGCATCGAATCGATCGGCTGAACCTGGTTCTTATTGATGAGCGCACCAAGCAATCTGTGCCGCATCACGAGTACGTCGTACGCGGGCTTTCCCGGCTGACTACCCCGGTCCAGATCGCTCATGATCGTCCGGTCATCCCTGTCCAACACTTCGACCTGAATGCCGGTGCTCCGCTCAAAGCTCCCGATCGTGCCGGTTTTGGTAAGGCTATCCAGAAACCAGGCGTCACCAGCCACACGAATCGGCACGGGTTGGCTTTTCTTGCAACCCGTCACCAACAAGACCGCGACAAGCAGTGCTGCGAGTGAAGCGACTCTCACTGTTTTCAGCGGCCTTTCATACATGCGTCACACTGCGCTCCCGAGTTAGATCATCACCTACCGGGGTCTGCCGTGCATTGTCGACAAACCTTCAATACCAGAGAAACTTGACCGGGGTATTTCCGACATTAATGTTCGAATGCGTCATGGTTTGGTCTGGCCTGATCATGTAGGCCATTCCCGGGGATTGAACTCGCAGTTGCGTGCCGAGAAACGCAAGACTTTTCCCCTCTATTGCACACCAGACCTCTTCCTGCCCTATGTTATGCGGGTGCGGCTCTCCCATTGTCATGGGATTGATATCGACTGTAATCACATCTCCAAGGGCGGCTAGACCATCCGTTTTTGAAAAGAGATCGTAGACGACATGAGCCCAGTGCCCGGAAGCGCCGGGGAGCGTATAGGGCGAGGCTTCCATGGGAACTCTGGGGGGCACCTTGGTCTCGTCTTTGACCAGCATGTCTGTTCTGGGAACAAAGCCTTTGTAAGTAGGTTCATTGATCACATACAGCGTGAGGTCCTCATCCCCGGTATTCCTGATCGTAAATTCCAGACCCTCCGGCATAAGGACGGCAATGTCCTTGTGTAACGCGGAGGTCTTTCCTCCCGCCGTTATCTCCCCTTCTCCGCTTTCAATGTAGTAGACCTCTTGTTGGCCTTCCAGCTTCTCCGGTGTGGTTGAGTCACGCAATTGGAGACGGCCAAAAGCCAAAAAATTGGCTCGCTGCAAAATCGCCCCAGGCTGCGGCGGATTCAAGTTGTCGCCCCGGGTGAGAATGTCCCTTAGTACCAATGAACCGTGTTCATAGCGCGGCGCCGAGTCTTGCCAGGAGCCAATGAACCGATCAATCAGCCGGTCCCCGCCTTCAGCGGACATCTCGTATCGGATGTCCTGGGGTCCGGCGAAGCTGTTTCCTCCCGCGGCAGGTGTTTTCACCGGAGGCTTGGCGACGACTTGTTGTGCGTTCCCCAAAGATAGAGCAATGCCCAAGAGTGACAATGCCAACAAGCTGTAACACGTTCCAGACAGCCAGACCATTGCCCGGTTTTCTCCGTTCATGCGTGTCCCCTCCAGGATTCCCTGATCCGCCTCGACACAAGCTGTCAGTTGGATTGGCCGGTCGATCTAAATGGCGGCGGCCAGATTGAAGTGTTTAGACCTTGTGCTCTCCGCCGGTTCGTCAATCGATGATTTCTGCGAAGGCCTTAATGATATTAAATCTCGGGTGCGAAAGAAAAGGGGAAGAAGACCCCAAAATCTTTCGCACCCGAAAACTGCTTGCCAAGTACAACAATCGAAGCTAGCTAGAAGATGAACTTGCCGCTTACTTGACCAATACGACCAGGGGCAGTGTTAGTGGCCTGACCGAACTGGGCGCCGCTGTTAGCGTTGCCAGTCACACCGGTGAAGTTGGCATGGTTGAAGACATTGAACATCTCGATGCGTAAATTGAAAGACATTCCTTCTCTGACTTTCGTGTCTTTTTCAACACCCGCATCGGTGGAAATTTGTCCGGGCCCGGAGAAGGCGAACTGCTTCACGTCGCCCGTCACGCCGCAAGTTTCGTAGGCTGGGTTACCTCCGCACGAGATGAGGTTACTAGCGAAGGCTGAGGTATCGAAGTAGGCATGATTCGTCGCATTAGAATGCGGATTGAGTTTCTTGATTGGACCCACCTGGGTAGGATAGTCGAGTCCAATGTTAGTGAGAGCAAAGTCGCCTGAGCTCGACATGTTGACCGGGAAACCGGTGTTGAAGTGGCTGATGCCCGTAATTTGCCATCCCTCGCTTGCCCGGTTGTGGCCAAGGAAACGTTGGAACGGAACAGCCCAGGAGTAGCTGGCCACCAGGTTCTGCCGCATGTCCCACGACGATAGGCCGTAGGCACGATGCGGATTGTTAGGGTCGAAGGTGGCAGCATCGCTGTCCAGCGATTTGCCGTAAGTATAGGCGAGCAGGAAGGTGACATCGGACGCACGACGTTCCAGCGAAGCCTGCAGTGCGTGGTAGTTGGAGTTACCCGAGTTCTGATCGTAATTCGCCTCGGCGAAGGCCACCACTGGGCCTCCAGCGGCGTTTGTGTAGTTGGGGCTGATGGTCTGGTTGTCGATCGCCCCGACAAGGCTCCCATAGTACGTAGTGCCGCCCGACGTGTAGACGCCGCCTTCACCATTCGGCCCGCAGCCTGGAAGCGACAGGCAAAGCGACGCAGAGCCCTCGAGTATGTTGATGTTACGTTGAATATGGTGTCCCACGGTTCCCACGTACTCTACAGTAGCAATAGTTGACGAGCCGAGCTGCCGCTGGAGAGAAAGGTTCCAATGTTCGGCGTCATCGGTCTTGTTATGGATGTCGTAGCCGGGAACATAAAGAGGCATCAGGTTTCCGAACTTAAAGTTCGGAAACGGCCCCGGGCCTGAGGGAAAGGTGAAGGGGAATTTCTGCCCTTGGGAGACACCGGTCGCGCGGCTGATGTAGGGGCTTCCGAAGTCCGTCGGCTGTGGCGATCCCCAGTAGAGGCCCCAGGGAGCATCTCCAATGATGGCGAAGTTACCGTTATCCGCAGCGCCCAGGTAGTAGACCCCGTATGATGCGCGAATACTGGTCTGGCCCGCAGTGCCAAAGATGCCGCCCGAAGGCGCCCAGGCGATACCAATGCGAGGTCCAAAGTCATTCCACCGGGTGGGTGAAATCGTGCTCGGAACTCCCGGATCTCCCGGAACGACGTTGCCCAGAGGGGAGTTGGGGAACTTGACGGACTGCTCACCCGGAACAGGCGTGGTCAGACGGCCATAGGCGTCGCTCCAGGGCCGGGGAACATCCCAACGCAGGCCATAATTGACGGTGAGGCTGGGAGACACCTTCCAGGAATCCTGGGCGAAGGCCCCAATGTAATGGGTACGGTTGTCGAGCAGCTGGACGGAGCATTGGACGAAATTGGCCGGAGCGCCGATATAGTAGTCCGAAACATCGGAATTCGTCTCAACGCCGTAAAAATTGAAATATCCGTTGGGCCCGCAGGTGTTGCGGACAGTTAGCTCGTAATACCGGTAGGTGCCACCGAAGGCGATGGAGTGATTGCCAAGCACCTTGCTGAACGTGTCCTCGACACCGTAGTCCGTTTCAGGCTGATAGAGATTCAGCCAATCGTTGCCGACCGCAAAGGTGTTGAAGAACAGCTTCGGCATAGACGTTTGGTATCCGGCCGGCCCGGAGTTGACGAGACCACCGGTCGCGGGATTTGTGTTGAAGCCTAACGTACTGTAAGAGCTAATGGCGGTGCTGGAAGACGGGTTTGCCGAGTGCTCTTGCCAGCGGAAAAGTTGAGCTCGAGCCACATTCACCGAATTAGTGCCGATGGTCTTGGTGTTGCTCATGACAAACAGCTGGCTGCGCGATGGTTGACTGCTTGGAGAGCCGGGCAACGTCGGTACCGGCGTCACGTTCGGGTCGTCATAAACCGGCTCGAGTGCGTTCGCAGCGTCGTAGTGATAATAGAACGACCAGTCACCCGTCTTCACATTATCGAAGTCGATGCGCTCGGCCCAGTTGGTATCGATGATGCTTCCCACCGCGGCCGAATTATCGTAACTGTAGCCGTTGGGTTCATTTGCCGCGGGAATCGTCGATATTGTCCCCTTGGCGACCGGGTCGATATAGGCGGCGATATTGTGGGCGGCCACGGAATTGCCGCTGATGTCTTTGGTCGTCGTCGCCGTGCCGAGTTGGTTATATAAGGTAGTCCCGGGGACGATCGCTCCGCCACCGCGGCCCTCGAGGGTTGCGGCCCAGGCCGCACCATTAACCGGGGTGTTGAGTATCGTATCTGGAAAAATGCCATTGCGTTCGTCGTCACTTAGAACCTGCACCACACCCGTGCTGACTCCGGCAACCTGACGCGACATCTGATAGTCGCTGAACGTGAAGAGCCGGTTTTTCCAGATCGGACCGCCAACCACACCACCGAATTGATGGCGCTTCAACTCCGCTTTTGTGGTGTCGAAGTAGTTAATCGCATCCATTTTCTGGTTCCGGTAGAACTCGAAGAGCGTTCCATGGATGCTATTGGTTCCGGACTTCGTCACCGTGTTCATGACTGCACCGGTGAACTTGCCGTACTCTGCGCTGTAGCTGTTGGTGAGCAGGCGAAACTCGGCAACTGAGTCGGCGTCCGGAATCATCCCGGCGCCCATGTTCTGCGTTTCGTCGACCTCTGCGCCATTCACCAGGAAGGCGTTGGCCCACTCAGGCTGACCGTCGGTGGATTGGTTGCCGGCCGAGCCGTAAAGCCCGGAAGCGGGCATTTTAGTGTTGTAGCTGCCGTTTGAATTCCCAGGAGCGACACCTGGCTGGAGCGAGAGTAGATCGAGGTAGGAACGGCCGTTGAGGGGCATGGCCAGGATCTGAGTAGTGCTAATGGTGGTGCCCGTCGACGTGCTCACGGTATCGACCTGCAGAGCCTCCGCATTGACTGAGACGGTCGTGTTCACGTTACCGACTTTGAGCGAGAAATCAAAGGTCAGCACATCGTTGACGTTGAGAGTGATCTGCTGAATGGCTCCCTGGTCGAAACCGGTGGCCGAG
>Ga0181520_10001629_pt1 | contig 45096 bp, 42 predicted proteins | sample PEATcosm2014_Bin_29_FD_132451 | JGI IMG/M metagenome (GOLD analysis project Ga0181520, IMG submission 132451) | Peatland microbial communities from MTU Mesocosm Facility, Houghton, MI, USA - PEATcosm2014_Bin02_30_metaG | ecosystem: Environmental > Terrestrial > Soil > Wetlands > Peat | place... | reverse complement strand
GAATGGTCTGCTGCTCGGAATTACGGTTATTTGTTGGCCCTTGCTGGGGAGCTTACGTAGCTGCGGTCGGCCGTTCACCGGATTGACTCCCTGTAGGACGACGAATCGGGCTATCAGGTTTCCCTTGTGGGAGAGTACGTTCCGGTGTTCACCCAGTGAAACGTGTCTCTCCCGCAAAGGTGCTGAGGGAATGGGTCTATTCTCTTGACGGTGCTTTGTCGGAACTACGTGATGTCGGCGCCCAGCTGAGTGCTGACATTGCCGAACGCGGTGTTGATGGCGCTAGCCAGCTTGCCCATGCCAGCGGTTGCACCGAAGGCGATCAGCGCGACGACCAAAGCATACTCAACCAGGTCCTGACCTTCTTCGCTGTTCTTCAGATCCTGAAACTTGATGTAAAGCTTGAGAAGCAGGTTGTTCATTTTTTCTCTCCGTATTTCGATTTGCCCAGCCTCAGCCGGGATGCTTCTGATACTGCATGTGGCATGCCAATCTCGAGTTTTTAAGTGCCTCCATATAAATCAACAACTTGAGAAATTGCTCGCACATAGCCGGCGCCGATCAACGTAAACAGCCGTTTACAGTGCGCGCCCTCGGCGATGGTTACCGTTTACATGCCTTCCGTACCGTGACCTCTTGTCTATGAATTCTGGCAGTTGCCAGGCAGGTTCCCGATCGGATGCCGCCCTCACTTTCAATCCCCGAAAGAACTTAGAATAGCGATCATGCCAAGCAGTACGGACGATTCCGTCGTCAAGCCCCGCGCTGACTATGTTGAGCTCTCCATTGCGGTTGTCTTCGGACTGGCGCTTGCCCTCACCACCATGTTCCTCTGCGTCGTGCCCATCGCCGGCAACCTTGCCAGCGCCCGCGATTTCGTCGTCTTCTGGGCCACCGGCCAGCAACTCATCCACCACGCCAATCCTTACGACCCGGCCGCCATGGCGCTCATCGAGCACACTGCCGGGCTGAACCCACGTTACGGCGTCCTTTACATGCGCAACCCGCCTTGGGCGCTTCCGTTGGTCATGCCGCTCGGACTCGTCGGGTTGCGCGTCGGGGCGCTCCTATGGTCCCTGGTGCTGCTCGCATGTCTGGTCGTTTCCGTTTGGCAGATCCACCTCATCTACGGCCGGCCTGGCAATCGGCTTTACTGGCTGGCGCTTTCCTTTGCCCCGGCGCTCTTGTGCCTTTGGATGGGGCAGACCGCACTTTTCGCTTTGCTGGGCTTGGTCCTGTTCCTGCGCATGCACCGCGACCGCCCATTCATGGCCGGGCTTTCCCTATGGCTCTGCGTTCTCAAGCCGCACCTCTTTCTGCCGTTCGCTACTGTACTGCTGGTCTGGATCGTCGTCTCGAAAAGTTATAAGGTCCTGGGCGGCGTGGCGGTTGCCATCGCCTCAACCTCTGCCTTGGCCTTCTTGCTCGATCCCTCGGGATGGCAAGACTATTCCAACATGATGCGCGGGCCTGCAATCGAGCGGCAGTTCGTTCCTTGCCTCAGTGTGGCCATGCGCCTCAACATCAGTCCGCAGGCCATCTGGCTCCAGTATCTGCCCGCGGCTCTGGCCTGCGTTTGGGCCCTGGCCTGGTTCTGGCCGCGCCGCCATGCCTGGGATTGGACAAGAGATGGAAGCCTGTTGATGCTGGTTTCCATTGTTGCCGCTCCCTATTGCTGGCTCTATGATCAGGCCCTGGCCATTCCAGCCCTCATGCAGGCGGCTTACCTCGCCCGCTCCCGGCCCTTGCTCGCAATTCTTGCTCTTGCCAATCTCCCCATCGAGATCGCTCTCATGTGTGGCATCCGCGTCACTTCGGCACTCTATCTATGGACCGCCCCCGCATGGCTTGCGTGGTACCTGTTTGCCCGCGCTTCTGTCAGTAACGCGCGGACCGGCCAGCCTTCCGGCAGTGAAGTGCTCTCAGTTCACGCGGGCTGAAGGATACCGTCATGCATCTGCTTTCTCTTCTCTTCGGTCCCACTGACTTCGGGACGGCCACCCTCTTCCCGTCGGTTCTGTGGTCTCTCTACTAACAGAAGGAAAGACCTGCCCTGTACCCTCATGGCGATAGCTGCCGTCGTCAGAGAGTCGTGCGTCCCGGCCATGCGCTCCGATGAACCAGGCTCCGAACTTGCTGTGTAGTTGAAGTTGCAGCGAGCTTGCGCCTGGCGCAAATCAGGCCCATAGGGTCAGTCGCCCGCCGCTCCGGCGTTAACGTCTGTGGGTATAAGCTCCAAGGTGTCGCCGGGCTGGGTCTGCGTGTTGCGAATCGTGCCCGCGGGAAGCTCCAGCACCGAGTGCGCCGTGAAGCAGGCCGAGAGCCTCCATGCGCCTACGGTGCTACTGACCTTCTTGACCCTGTTCTTGCGGTCCAGGTAAACCAGGTCGATCGGAAACCGCATGAAGAACGTGTGCACTGACTCGCAGGGCACGATCCACAGTCCCTCCCCCGGAGCAAGCCGATCGCGTCCCAGCAGGCCCTTGTTGCGTTTGGGCCCGCTGTCGGCGACTTCCAGACATGTGGCCAGCACGGTTGAGCGCACGGGATTCGTGACCTGAAGCCGTGGATCGGGGCTCGGAGGCCGCTCTTGGGAAGCCCCGCCCTTAAGCGACCTGGCAATCCATCGAATAGGATTCATGCGTTCGCCTTTGATCCTTTTCTTGGCCGCGTCTGTCGCCGTTTGGACTAGGGCCCATTGGGGGTTGGAGGCGTTGCACCGGCAGGACCGGCGCTCGTGCTCGTCGCTGTGGATGCGGTGCCAAAGCCTCCCGTGGCGCCTTCAATGACCAGCGGCTTCTCCGCCCTCATGCTCTGGACTAGCGTCTCCACCGGAATCGAGGCGGGCGGAGGAGCCGGCGTGTTGGCGGCTGTCTTGGCGTCCGGCGAATTCATCGGAATATTGGAATTCGGCGGCAGGAACTTGGCCGGATACCTCAGCGCAGGCTTTGCCGCGCCTGCTTCGATCGGCGACACAATCTCCGGCGTCACCAGCACGATCAACTCCGTGTTGGTTCGGTTGACCGACTTCGATTGGAAGAACTTGCCCAAAATTGGAATGTCTCCGATGAACGGAATCTTCTCAAAGGTCTCGTTTTCGCGGTTATCGAGCAGCCCGCCAATCACAAACGTCTGTCCGTCGCTCAGCTGGACCTCGGTATTCATCTTGCGGGTTGTGATTGCCGGCACATTGAATCCCGAGATCTCGACTGCATTTGTGAAGTCCAGGGCGCTCACTTCCGGAGCCACCTGCAAACGGATGCTTCCGTCAGGCATGATCGTCGGAATGAAGTTGAGCCGCACTCCATATTCCTTGAATTCGATTGTCACCGCTCCGGCGCCGCCCGCCGAGGTCCCCTGCACAACCGGGTACGGATATTCTCCGCCAGCCAGGAAACTGGCCTCTCTGCCATCCATCGCAATGATGTTCGGCTCCGCAAGCACCTCCACGACGCCCTCGGTCTGCAGCGCCTGGATCGTCGCGCCGGAATTCAATCCTGGGAAAAAAGCAAGGAGATTCAGATCATTTGAAATGGCGGCGGTATTTCCATTCCCCGTTATCCCGCCTGACGTGGATGTGGTGCCCCCGGAGATGCTGGGCGGTGAAAATTCCCCAGTCGAAATACCGCCGACCGCATTGCCCAGCCCAAGAGTGAATAGATTGATGCCCAGACTTTTGGCCTTGCTTCGGTCCACGCTGGCAAAGCGCACCTTCAGAAGAATCTCCGGCTTCGCGGCGGGTACCTCCACATTAAGCAGATTCACCACCTTGCCTGCCGTGGATGCAATCTGCACTGCACGCGCTGAGCTGGTCAGATCCTTCACAGTCCCGCGCAGATACACCGACCCATTCTCCGAGGCAACCTTCAGCGGTTGGCCTGGAAGCTCCGTGTTCAGCTCCCGCCGCACCGCATCCATGCTGCTGTCCAACGCCGCCGCGCTGGCTCTCACGGTCACGTTGAAAAACTGCCGCCCGCCGCGGTCATCCCAGATAATCAGGCTCGTTTCTCCAGCCGCCTTGCCATTCACCATGATCTCGGTCGGGCTGATCGCCGTTGCCTCCGCCACATCGCCCAGCCCGATCGCTACACGCGTCGTCGGCCGCACGCAATCCACCAGAACCGTTTTGCCCACCGCTACTGACAGTTCGTTCGACGAGTCCTGAAAAGATGTCCCGCCCGGCTGCGACGAAGACGGACCAGCCTGCGCCCGAGCACCCCGTCCGACACAGAGGACAAAGCATAATGAGCTTACACACGCTAGGGAGACACCGGCTTTCAATCTCACTGCTTTGCCTCGGGAGATTTGAATTTTTCCTGGCTGCTGCTGGCGCCGTTGATCACCTCAATCGTGAAAACCTTCGGAACAGACCTGGGCGTCCTCCTTACGTGCGGCTGCAGTCCCGGCGCCCCGAACATCTGACCCATGGCCATGCTTGAAACCTGGGCGACTTTTGTATCCAGGGGGTTGCGCAGCACGAGTTGTATTTTCAGCTCGCTCGCGGCCAGACTCAGGGTCTGCGCCTGGTCCGGGGTCACCAGCAGGTTCACCACCTGCACCTGCTGCGGCTTGCCTTCCGCATCTTTCTGGATGTCGGTGCCCGCTGAAAGCACCGCGATATTTTGAAGTATCGTCTTGGTCATCGTGCCCTCGGAGCTGTTTGCCGCATTGGGAGGATTGCCCGATGCAAGAACATCCACCCGCATGCCCGGAGTCACGAATCCCGCCACGCCCACAACCTGGTCCACTTTCACCGCGCATGCTCTCATGCCCTGGGGAATGGTCGCCGCAAGTCCCCCACCGGAACCGCTCGACGCAAGCCGGCTGTCCAGAATCGGCTCGCCCTGGTAAAGATCAGACAGAACACCTCGACCGATCGCGCCCTCCGGCTTCAGAATCACGCCCTTCGGGAGCGTCCCCTGAATCTCCACCGTGGTCAGGTCATTGGCCGCCAGCACCGTTCCCAACTTGATGTCTGAAGCAGCCGCCACCACACGCGTGGTCAGCACTGGCCGCGCCGACGACATGCGTGCACTCACGATGCGATACACCAGAAATGCGCATCCGCCGGCGATTACGAATGAGATGAGCAGAATTGTCAGCAGTTTTCGATTCATAGAAATTCCTGAATAAACGAGCTCTCCCGCCAGCTCTGCTTTACTGTCCCCCGCGCCAATCGACCCGCTCAGGTAAACAAATGCCCCAATACGGATCGAACCCGCCTGGGGTGATTGCAATGTCCCAATTCAGCACAAACGCGGTTTCAGTTTATTCCCTTTGCGTAGCATCCATTTGCACGAAAGTAACGTCGCAATCCCAAGAGGTATCAAGAGAGCTATGAGCTATATCGGCGCATTCTGCGTTTATCTGAGAGAGGCTACAATAAATTGAGTATTGACACGGCAGGGAAGGAGTTCATCTGTTCATGAGGTCTTCCCGCACGATTACGCTCTTTACTGAGAGCGGTGATATAAGCCAGCGGCCGACCTCGTTCGTGTTTTCAATTCTTTTCCATATCCTCGCCATCGGCGTTGTGTCTTTCGGGTTCATGTACACGCCCCGCCTCGACACCCGCGCTGCCCTCCAGCGTTACAACATGCGCCGCCTTGACCTCGAGACGCCCGACGAACAAATGCGGCGCGCCGCGCGCACCAAGATCAAATATCCGGAACCAAAGCCCAAAATGAAACCGGCGCCCGGTGCCGGAGAGCCGATCCCGCGGACCCCTGTCCTGCGCCAGATCGCCCAGGCGAAAAAGGGCCCGCAGACCTTGGTGCAGCCCGACCTTCCTAAACAGCTCACGCTCGCCCAGGAGGTCCCGGTCCCCACCGTCGTTATCTGGTCCCCGCAGATTGCGCCCGTAAAGACCGTCGTCGCTCCCCTGCCTGAAAAAGCAACGGCCGCCAATGTCACGCCCTCGGCGGACATGCCCAATCCTGAAGTGGACCTGGCCGACATCAGCATCGCTGCCAGCGCTGTTCAGGCGCCCAAGTTGCCTACGCCGGCCACCACCACTTCACCGGTCACGGTCGAGGCGCCTCAACCCCTGCAACTGGCCCCGGCCACCGTCTCCCAGCCCTCAGCGCAACCCACACCCGTTGCAGTGATGTCGCTTTCCGATCTGCGGATGAAGCAGGGCGCCGTCGTCCTGCCTCCCGTCAACGAAACCGCCGATGCCAGCAAGCCCGGTCCGCTCACGCCAGGCCCCGCGCAGGAGCCTTCGGCGCAGGGCAACAGCAACCAGGCTGGCGCAGGAGGAGCGGGAAAGGGTACGCCCGGCGAAGCACAGCCTGCCGCCGTCGCCCCGACTACCGCAAGACTGAATCCGCCCACGTCTTCGCCTGCCCCCACCTCCGATGCAGGCCTCGGCCTCGCCGACCACCCCACCGCCACCAAGATCACCCTGCCCAAAGATGGGCAGTTCGGCGCAGTCGTCGTCGGGGACTCGCTTGAAGATCAGTTTCCCGAGATGGCGGACGTGTGGGGTGGAAGGCTGGCCTACACCGTGTATCTCCACGTCGGCATGGCTCGCAGTTGGATTCTCCAGTTTTCCCTGCCGCGCGATGAGGATGCCGCCGTCGCCGGCAATGTTGACCGCCTTGACGCGCCCTGGCCCTACAACATCGTGCGCCCCAATCTCCAGTTCGATCCTGGAGACGCAAACACCATCATGGTCCACGGCTTTGTCAACCAGGCTGGGCGCTTTGAGGGCCTCAACCTCGTCTTTCCGCCGCAATTTCCCCAGGCCCAGTTCATCCTCGCATCACTCGGACAGTGGCAGTTCAGGCCAGCCACGCAAAACGGTCAAACCGCTCGAGTCGAAGTGCTCCTCATCATTCCCCAGGAAATGGAATAAGCCCCCATCCCGGCAGACTCAAGCTGCAAATCTGCCGGGGTATGGAGGCTGCCTTCCTCGGGCAACTGGATCTTTGACCGCTTGTTCTTGTGCCAATGCCGGCTGCCCCAGGTGCCTCGCCCTTGGGCACCTGGGATCCCTCGAAATCACCCGGCCATCAACCTATACCGCGCTGTTGGGAATCAGACGCGGCTGCTGGAAGTGCGATACAATCGCCAGAAAAATATCCGTCAGGCTGGTCACCGTGTGCGAGCTGTCCTGGCAGGTGCTTCCCGATCCGCTCTGGTTGTAGTCCGAGTAAAAGTTATTCAACGACGAAGCGATATTCTCCATCGTCACGCACGGGGTGAGCGAGGAGAGCGTGAACGACTGGTTATTTCCGGTCGCCACAAGCGTCGTATCGGTGGCGCCGCTCCCCGACGCGCATCCTGTCTGCTCCGATCCGTAGGCAACCGAATAGACAGTTGTCCCGGCTGTCGTCGCGGCCTGTGCCGCAACAATCGCCTGCTGGCACTCGTCGTTGATGTCGGGGTATGCCCCCGTGCCCGTCAGCGAGTCAAGTACGCCGGTCGTCACTTTTGTCCAGCCCTCCTGGGTCGCTGCCATATCGTCCGTCGCGGCCACCAGGTTCGCCTGGCCATCGCTGAGGAAGATCAGTGCGTTCTTCGTCCCCGTGTTCAGTGCCGCCTCGGCTTTCAGGGCCGATTGCGCGGCATAGAGGATGCTCGCATAGTAAGTGATCCCGCCCGTATACGCGCCGTTCAGGCCACCCGTGCCGCTACCGGCCGCGGAGATCGGTTTCATGCATCCGGTGATGGCCTTCACAACGGAAGAGCTGGTATTCAACCCATTCGATGCCGTGGAACTATAGTAATCGTTCACAAAACCGTTGGCATCGGCATCGGTCGCGCCCAAGGTGACCTCGTAAGTCGAGGTAAACGTGTCGGAGGTGTGGCTGGTCTCCTCATATTCGATCGGCGAGTAGGAGGTTGCCGTAGCCGACGGCAGCGTATAAATCTGGAAGGCGGGTGTATGGTAGCTCGAGCACGCGTTCTCGTCGGCAACCGTGCCCGTGGACACCTCGGGAAATCCAAACAGGGCGATGTGAAGGTTCGCATTTGCCGAAGTGCAGCTCGTCAAACCGGTCTTGCAGGGATTCGCCGCGCCCAGCATCGCCTGCACGCCGTTCATCGCGCATTGGAACTCCGTCACGCTGCCGCAATTTGTATCCGAGGTGCTCATCGAACCGGTGGCATCGACAACGATTGCCACATTCCAGGGCTGCGCCTGCCCCTCCATCGAGGCGGTCGCCTCCGCGCCCACCGTCAATTCGCTATGGCCGAAGTAGAGCAGCTTCATGAAGTACGTCGGCACCGTGGCTGACTCCGTCACCTTCACCGCGTTCGGCGGAGATGTCTTGCTGCATGTGCTCCCCGAGGGCAACAGCGAATTCAGGCACACTGTATTCACCGCCGTGGTGACAGTGCCCAAGGCCTGGTTCACGTTCTCGTCACCGCTGCTGCCGCTATACAGGTTCGCCTCGGTCGATGCGTTGTTGGTGGACGAGGTGTTGTACACCAGTCCCGCCGCCGCCAGCGCACCCGCATTGGCGTAGTTTTGCAACTGCGCCTGGGCCACATAAGCGCGGCCCACGTCAATTGACATGCCGCCCACCCCCAGCATGCCGACCAATCCAATTGCGATCCAAGGCAACACCTGCCCGCGCTCATCGCTGAACGCTCTCCGCAAAAAAGACATCATCCTCGTTTTCATTGAAGTCACCTCGTGCTTCCGATGGTTAGTACTCATACTCGGTCACCTTCGCCGCAAGTGAACACCCCGAAGTCAACGTCGAGTTGTAGATTGAGAGCGTGCATGGATATGTGGCATAAACCGTCACCGGCTTGCCTGCCACCAGGTCGGTTTGAGCCCCGGAGCAGGTGGCGCCCGTCTGCGTCGGCGTGGTGCCGTTCATCGTCACCGTGACGGATATCTTCGCCGCACTCAGCCCGGGTGCGGCATTCTTCAGCGCCGTGAACACATCCGCGCACGGGTCTGTCGTTGACGTCCGGATCTGCGCCAGGTATTGCCCGGCAGTGCCCGTCGCCTGCGTCAGCGTAAGTTGGTTGCTATACGCGAGTCCGAACGCGATGATGCCCGTCAGAAGCCCAAGCAGGGCCGGCGTCACTAGCGCAATCTCTACCAGCGCTCCACCCTCCTCGCCACGCGCAAACAAACCGCGGGCGCGGCCGCCCATCGGCCGGAGCCGGGCGTTCCCTCCCTTCGCCCCCAACAAGCGGCCAAGGCTGCGAGTCAAAATTCCTGCTTGCCTGTGCAAGCTATCCCATATCTTCATCGCTCTCTCTCCCGGCGCCTCTTACCTCGTGTCTTCCGGTCTCAAAGCGCCCTTGATTTTCCGGCTGGTGCGAAGGCCACGGCCGGCCCATCTGCCTCTAAACTGTTTCCTTCACAAGCCTCTTCAAAAAGCGTCCAAATTCCTTCTTGTTCGCCCCGTCCAGCTTAAGACCCTTCCCGTTGCGCGGCTCCACTTCATCGGGCAGGATGAACTGCAATCCCACTCCATCGTTTCCCCACCGTACAGCGCGCGACATCACCTGGATTGATCGCTCGGCGATCTCTTCTCCAAGGTCGGACCTTTGCAGCGTCATCAGCACCAGGGTCCCTGGGTACCAGCGTTCTTCCGTCACCACGTACAATCCGAGCGCGCTGATGTCCTTCACAGTGCTCGGATTGGGCGCGCCGCCATTCCAGTAATACGCAGCCAGTCCCGAGGCCGAAGCGCGCGGAGCCGTCCGAGGATCGGGCGACCACCAGCGTTCCAACCAGTTTCGCGGCGGCCTCACTGCCTTCACTCCCGGTTCAATCAGGCTCATCTCGTGTGTTGGCGGCGTCTTTCCGCGATCATCTGAGCGGGCTTCCAGTTCCAGGACGCCCGGACCGCCGCTCCACAGAGGCTGTTCCCTCAGCAAAGCCGCACACTGCTGCACACAGGTCTCCTCACGCACGCCAGTCAACTGTTCCAACCGCCCCGCCATCTCCTCGGCTACACACAACACCAGTTGATCGCCCGGTTGTGTCTGCGAAGAGTAGATGGAATGGGCCGGCAGCACCAGCAGGCTCGGCGCCCGCAGGCTCGACGGAATCGCCAGGAAGGTCGGGTAGGACTCCACGGTCTCCGTCACGCAGCAATCCTCGTCCAGGTAAAGCAAATCCAGAGGAGCATAAGGATCGGTCGTAGGGACGCCGCGGCATGGAACCACCCAGAGCCCCTCGCCGGACCTCAAGGCCCGCGTCGTTAAACGCTCCTCCAGGTTCTCAGCGCTAAAGTCGTCCGCCGTTACCTCCAGGCCCAGAAAGCACTCCCGGCTCTGGTTGTACGCGCAGTGCGCCCGCACCTCCATTGAAGGTTCTGCCTTCAGTCCCGTCTCCACTTCGCGCACCTCGTCCTCGCTCCCAGCCGGCCAGTCAATCCTGTTTGTTAGCTGCATCCCCGTTCTCCATTTCTATGGCATTGCCTGGGCAAAAATGAGCGCACCTTGCCTGTTCCGCCGTCAGACAGAACTCCTAGACGCCTCATCCTCAGATGAGCCTTCAGTCCAGCGGCAGAATCCAGTTCCTCGCGGCGTTCGTCCGTTTTACGGCGCCGCCACTTTCATTTGCAAATCCGGGTTACTTTACGCGTGTGCGGCGGCGTTGAATTAGAACCACCAGCACAATCACAAACAGCACGCCTGAAACTATCCGGACAATTGTGGTACCGTCCATAGCGGTTTCCTTTCTTTAGAGAAATCCTACAATGCGCTTCCCAAGCCTAGCCAAGAGCGGGAGGCGACATCCGGAGCTTTTTGCGGCGAATCCAGGCTCGCGCCAATGCGGGCCAGTCAGCGGCAACCGCTCTAAAGCCGCGATGCCGCTGATTCCAAAGCGCATTCCGCGTTAGCTAACCCGAGTGCGGCGACGCTGAACCAGAAACGCCAACACGATTACAAAAAGCACGCCGGAGACGATCCGGATAATTGTGGTGCTGTCCATGTCAAGTCCTCCTTCCTTTCATCAATGGTTAAGAAACTGTTGAAACTGCTCCATCATCAAAATCACCGCCGGACCCAGAACCACCAGGAACAGCGCGGGGAAGATGAAAAATACCAGCGGAAAAACCAGCTTGACCGAAGTCTTGGCCGCCATCTCCTCCACAGCCTGGATGCGCTGTGACCGCAGAGTGTCGGCATGCTGCCGCAATGTCTTCGCTACACTGGTGCCAAACTGCTCTGACTGCACCAGCACCGAAACTAGGTTGCGCAAACTATCCACGCCGGTCCGTTCCGCCAGGTGCTTCCACGCGTCGGAGCGGGCGCGCCCTGCGCGCTGTTCGAGTACCAGCACTCCAAATTCATCACACAGCTCCGGCTGTGCCTTTTTCAGTTCCTCGGCCGTCCGCGCGGTCGCCTGGTCAAGGCTCAACCCGGCCTCAATGCAGATCACCAGCAGATCCAGAACATCCGGAAGGCCCTTCTGCATCTTCTTCTGCCGTTTTGAAATCATCTTGCCCAGCCAGAAATCAGGTGCCAGAAATCCCAGGCCCAGCGCCGAGGCATACACGAAAAACGGGCTTAGGCTGGCCAGATTCGTCACAAAGCAAATTGCGGCCAGAACCAGCGGTACCAAAACCTTCGAGCCGTAAAAGATCTTCACGGCCGACTCGTTGCGATAGCCCGCCCGCGTCAACCGCTGCAGCACAATCGAGATCTCCGCCTGGCTCTTCGGAAGCACATGGTCCAGGTGCTCCACCACGCCGCCCAGCGAGAAGCCCGTTTGCCTGATCGCCGTCAGAAGGGTTCTCTGCTTGGGGCGCGGATTGATCGCCTCGTAGATCCGCTGCGGAAGGGCGTCGCGATAGAACAGCAAAAGCCCGCCGCTAGCGACCAGCAGAAAAATCACGACGAATGCAATAATGACCAGTACCATAGCTTCCCCTTCACACTTCCATGTTGACAATTTGACGGATGATCAATCCGCCCACGCACGTCATGCCGGCTGATGTCCAAAGCAGCTTGACGCCGATCGCGCGCGTCCAAAGTATGCTCATCATGCTGGGACTGACCATGAACAGCGCGATTCCCAGCACCACAGGCAACAGGCTCAAAATCCAGCCCGTCAGCCGTCCCTGTGCCGTGTGGGTCTGTATCTGCCGCTTCAGCCGGAATCGTTCCCGGATCACATAAGACGTCTTGTCGAGCACCTCGGCCAGATTGCCTCCGCTCTCCTTTTGAATCATGATCGCAGTGGCCACGATTCTCAGGTCCTGCATCGGCACCCGATCGATCAGGTTCTCGATCGCCGACTTCAGCTCAAGTCCGTAATTCTGTTCCTCAAAGCACATCCTGAACTCGCCGCCCACCGGGTCCGGACATTCCCGGCCCACCAGGCCCATGGCCGCATTCAGGCTGTGTCCGGCACGCAGGCCGCTCACCATCAAATCCAGCGCTTCCGGTAATCCCTGTTCAAACTTTCCAAACCGCTTGCTCCGTTTAAACAGCACAAAGCCGTATGGACCAAGGCCGGTGACCAGTCCTACCCCCAGCCCCAGCAAAGCATTGTCAGAACGTGCATCCACAACATAGGCAGGGATGGCGAAAAACCCTGCCGACATCATCAGCAGTCTTCCCGCGCTCCAGCTCAGATTGGCCTGATCCAGAACCTTCCGCAGATAGGGCGTCAGTTCGAACTGGAGCAGCTTCTTGTTCAGCCAGGGAATGCTGCTGATCTGGTCCTGCTTGCGCAGGTTTACGATCACGTCCTGATGCGCGGGGGCCTCCGTCGCCAGCGCCGATTCCAGCCTGGTCTGCACCTCCTTCGCCTGCTTGGAGGGGCCAACACTGCTCGCGATCCACGGCATCGCAATCGCCGCGAACACTCCCAGAAATACCAAAACAATGATCACGATCATGACTACTCCCCCCTCTCCACTCAGTTCACCTGCGTCTCGCGTTCGAATAGGCTGGGCGGCAAAATGATGCCGGAAACCCGCAGCTTCTCAAGGAATCGTGGACGGATGCGCGTCGGTACGAAAGCCCCGATCACCTTGCCATCCGGCCCGATTCCCTTCTTGTTGAATGCAAAAATCTCCTGCATGCTGATCACGTTCTCTTCCATCCCGGTAATCTCCGAGATGCTTGTCACCTTGCGCGTGCCGTCGCTCATGCGGGTCGCCTGCACCACGATGGTCAGCGCCGAGGCTATCTGTTGCCGTACCGATTTCTCGGGCAGATTCATGTTGCCCATCGCCACCATCGATTCAAGGCGCGAGATGGCGTCGCGCGGCGTGTTGGCGTGAACAGTGGTCATCGAGCCTTCGTGGCCTGTATTCATCGCCTGCAACATATCGAACGCTTCCTCGCCTCGAATCTCACCGATGATGATCCGGTCGGGGCGCATACGCAGGCAGTTGATCAGCAGTTGCCGCTGCTTGATCGCTCCCTGCCCTTCGATATTGGGCGGCCTGGTCTCCAACCGCACAATGTTCTCTTGCGCCAGCCGAAGTTCGGCCGCGTCCTCAATCGTTACCAGCCGCTCGTTGTTGGGAATGTACTGCGACAGAATGTTCAGAAACGTGGTTTTGCCGGCGCCCGTGCCGCCTGCAATCAGAATGCTGATGCGCGCCTTCACGGCCGCTGACAACAGTTCCATCATCTCCGCCGAAATGCTGTTCAGCTTGACAAGCTGGTTCGCGGCCAGCGGACCGGTGCCGAAGCGGCGGATCGACATCGATGGTCCGTCCAGCGCCAGCGGGGGAATGATAGCGTTCACGCGCGAGCCGTCGGGCAGGCGTGCATCCACCATCGGCGAGGACTCATCCACTCTCCGTCCCACGCGCGACACAATGCGGTCGATAATCTGAAGCAGGTGACGGTCGTCCCGGAAAGACGTGCTTACGCGCTGCAGCAGCCCGCCCTTTTCAATAAATACATGGTCCTTGTCGTTCACCAGGATGTCGGAGATCTTCGGATCCCGCAGCAGCGGCTCCAGCGGCCCCAGCCCGAAAACCTCATCCAGCAGGTCACCCTGGATCCGCTCCTGCTCGTCGAAGCTCAGCGGCACACGCTGGTCCGCCATGATCTCTTTCACGATGCCCAGCACCGCCTGGCGCGCCTGGTTGGAGTTGACGCGCGACAGCTTTTCAAGATCCAGCTTCGAGATCAGCGTCCGGTGTATCTCCGCTTTGTAACTTTCCAGATTCAGCAGTTCCACGTTTTACCTTCCGTCTGTTGAAACTCCGTTTTCCAACCTGAAAGCCATCATCCGAATAAACTGAAGCCCTTCTTCTTCGGCTCTTCCGCAGCTTCGCCCGTCACCTGCCGGGCCATTTCCTTTATCTGCCGCGATACCGGCGAATCGCTCAACGTCAGTGGTGTGGCGTTCAGCTGCATCTTCTTCACCGAAGCAAAATCATTGGGAATCTTCCATTGCGCCGGCCTGGTCAGCGCCTTCGTGATGTGCTCTTCTGAAACGCCCAGCGTGCGCGACTCATACCGGTTAAGCACAACCTCCAGGGTCGGACCTCCGGCCCCGAATACCTGCGAAATCAAGCGATTTGAGTTGCGCAGCTCCGGAATCCCCGTCTGCGTTACCAGGTAAATCGATGTGGCTTCCTTGAAAAGAATCGTTCCCGTCACATCGATCTTCGATCCCAGATCGATCACCACGTTATCGAACTCCTGGCGCGCCACCATGAGCAGTTTGTCGATGGCCGCATCCGTCGGCTGGTACTGCAAATATCTGCCCGGCGCCGCAAGCACCGAGAGGCCGGAACTGTGCTTTACCAGCAGCCGCGAAAGAAAACTGCCATCCAGACGCTCGATCGCCTGCAGGGCGCTGACGGTCGAATACTCCGAAATAATTCCCAGGTTCAGCGCCGCGTCGCCCAGCGGGAGATCGAGATCGATCAGCAGCGTACTCTGGTTCGCGCTCTGGGCCAGCGCAACCGCAAAATTGCAGGCCACCGTGGTCACCCCGGCGCCGCCTTTCGATCCTATGAACGCCAGCAGCTTGCCGTTGGACTTTTTCTGCGGCACAACCACGGTCCGCACCACGGGGCGCCGGGCCGTGGCCCGCACCAGCGACTCGGCCATGATGTCCAGCTCAAGGGGAAGTGTGAGAAACTCGCGTGCGCCGGCCCGCATGCAACGAACCAGCAGTTCGGGATCGGGATGGGCCGAATACACCATCACCGTCGCCGTTCCGTTCACTCCGATGCTCTCCACAAGGTCCAGGGCGTACTCCGGGTCGCTGTCCAGCTCGATGATCACCACATCGTGGTGCTGCTCCAGCAGCCTGGGCAGATCGTCCAGTCCCGGCGGGTAGGAGGAAAACACACGAACCTCGTTCCCCGCGCACCGGCTCAGCGCATCAGCCACCGCCTCCCGGCGTCGCGCGTCGGGTCCTATTAATGCAATCGACAGGGTCTGGCCCCCCAGGAACTCTTCCGGCTGGGAAGCAGAATACGGAGCAGGGTTCGCGTACCCCAGTCTCCCATCCGCTCCTTCTCGCAAATCTTCCGGCGCGTTCATCGAAGGCTGATAGTTCGTCCGTAAAGTCGACATTTCTCCGGCTCCAGTTCTCAGCGTGCAAAAAACGAAATCAACGTGCCGATCGCTATCGCTGGCGCATACGGCATCTTGCGCCGCTTCGGGTTGCTCAACTTCACCTCGGGATCGCGAACCCCGCCGCTTCGCTTCCCGCCGAATGCCAGATTGCCGGCGCCCGAAAACAGCTCCTTCACAAATCCGCCGGCGATCGCCCAGCACACCACCATCACTCCCCCTGCCATCGCCGTAATCACCAGGGCGATCATCAATTGCCAGGGACCGATCCATGCCCCGATCGCCGCACAAAGCTTCACGTCTCCCGCGCCCATCCCGCCCATAAAGAAAAGGAGTCCATAGATCCCCAGTCCCAGTGCCGAGCCCTCCAGGCTCTGGCCCAGTCCGTGCCAGCCGTGGAACCAGCCGGAGACTGCGAAGCCCGCAACCAGAAATGGCAAAACCAGCCAGTTCGGTATGCGGCGGCTGCGCAGGTCCGTGAAGGTCGCCACCGACAGAACAATGAGCGTCGGCCACCATGCCACTGAGTGCATCCTTGATGCTCCTTTCCCCTCTGGTTCAGGGGACACCCCCACCAGTGCAATTGTCCAACCAAATCTCAGTGGGTATAGGTCCTGTAGCTTCAGCTAGTTAACGACTCGCGTGCATCGAAGTGTACACGGCAGTTTACGCGCCGGGCCTTGACGTGAAGCGCACCGTATACACTTGGGCCATTTTCCGTGCCGAAATGTCGTCTGCACCATTCCTGATGCATATTTCGAGCCGCCCATTTGTGACGTTTTGAAAGAACTCCTCAGAATTGGTCAAATTTATCGATTTCGCATAGCACAAAGGTTGTACTCATGCGTGCCTGGCCATCCGGCTGGCGCAAAGAAACCCGAACCCCCCAGGTTGGGCGAAATTTCTCAATCTTCTCTGAAAGTCCTCGAAAATCTGCTGAAACTAAATGACTTATCTCCCTAAATTGCCTGAGCTTGCCCTCCAGCAACAAATTGGCCCGCTCAGCACATCCTTCTCTTTCCATAATTAATTGATTTTTAAGCGCTTAGCACAATCCAGGCCCAGGTTTGAAACGCCCCGCCAGACCCCTCACGCGCCTCGGCCGCGCAACATTACCTACGTCTAGGTGTCCTAGCACGAAACAGCCATTGGCATCGATGGTGACATTGCCGATTATAGGGACATAACACAGTTCCTAAGCCGGATTTCAACCTGCAAAAAGTGATTCAACGTGCGAGAGAAAGCTCGCAATCATGATTAAGATCGGCTTGTATTCAGAAGACCGCACATTGCGCCCTCTTCTTTCTTCTGCCCTTGGTAAAGACTTTCTGGTGCTTGAGGGGTCGGATGCAGAAGAGGTGAGCTGTCACGTTTCCGCCAGGGAATGTGACGTCATCATTCTGGATCTCAATTCCAATCACAGCTCCTTGCAGGGGCGCATCGAATTCTCGCGTGAATTGATCGCCTCCAATCTGCCCTCCATTGTGATGGCCGACGATGGCCTGCGCTCTACGGCTTTCGAGCTGGTCCGCAATGGTGCTTTTGGCTACTGCCGCCGTCCCCCTTCCATCCGCGACCTCAAGACACTGCTTACCAGGGCTTGTGAGAACTCCTCGCTCAAGCAGCAGCTTCAGACCGTCCAGCAACGCCTCGAGGAGCCTCCCACCTGCGACCGGCTGATCGGATCCAGCCCCCAGATGAAGCGTGTCTTCCAGCTTGTCCGCAGCGTAACCAATCTCAATGCCGCGGTGCTGGTCACCGGCGAAAGCGGCACCGGCAAAGAGTTAATCGCGCGGGCCATCCACAACCTCGGTTCCCGCGCCAACAGTCCCTTCGTTGCAGTCTCCTGCGGCGCAATCCCTGAAACCCTCATCGAAGCCGAGCTCTTCGGACATGAAAAGGGTGCATACACTGGCACCGTCGGCGCCCGGGAAGGCTACTTCGAGCAGGCCGCCGACGGCACCCTCTTCCTCGATGAAATCGGCGATCTGAGCATGTTTACGCAGGTCAAACTCCTCCGCGTCCTGCAGCAAATGGAATTCAATCGCCTGGGCAGCACGCGGCTCATACCCTTGCGGGCCCGCCTCGTTTTCGCCACCCACCGCGACCTCTCGCAGCTTGTCGCGGAGGGCAAATTCCGCCAGGATCTCTTCTACCGCATCAACGTCATGCGCATCGATGCGCCACCCCTCCAGGAGCACCCCGAGGACATTCCCGCCATCGCCAAGCATTTCCTGCAAAGGTATGGGCAGACCTTCCAAAAGCCGTTGGAAGGCTTTGAGCCCGGGGCCGTCGAAATGCTCCAGGCCTACTCCTGGCCCGGCAACGTCCGCGAGTTGGAAAATGTCATCCAGCGGGCCATCATTCTCGCCCCCGGTCGAACCGTCCGCAGCGAAGACATCGCCCTCAACAACCACGAGGACGACTCCTCCGGGTTTGAAGATGTGGTCGACATCGGCGATTACCAGCCTGCCGGCTCCTTTGAGCGCCAGATTCACGACTACAAGATCAAGCTCGCCGTTGCCGCGGTCCGCGAGAACAACGGCAACAAGACCCTCGCCGCCCGCAGCCTTTGTATCTCTCGGGCTTACCTTCATCGCCTGATCCGGCTTGCCGAACCTGATCAACCCTTCGAGCAGAACTTGAGGGAGTCGGTCACCGCCTGATTGGGAATGCGCGGCACGGCCTGTGCGCCTCGGCGGCCCTGCGATATCCACAGTCGCCTCCGCGCCAGGCACCCACGCTGCCCGCATGGTCGTTCCTATCAAGCTTCACTTTAAGTGTGTATGTTGTATTCCTGCGTCCCCGACATCACCAGGCCGCTCTTCTGCCGCCCGTGGATGTACCGGCAGCACCAGCCCGTCTCATGTGCCGGCTCGTCGGCCGCTGCCATCAGGTCCTTGTAGATAACCTTCCCATAAAGAAAAATCCGCTCTTCCCAGTTCTCGATCCGCCGCAATGCCTCCTCCGACGCGCAAAGCCCCTTCACGTCGTCCCGGCAGAAGGACTTGATGCCCGTCACCTCGCCCGGCAGCAGAATCATCTGCACCGGTGGAATGTCGGGATCTTCGGGGGAGTACTCCGGAATGCCGGGAAGACGCGATTCATCCACCGCGATGCGCGTTTCCTGCGCTGTCTTCACGATGCGAGCCGGGCCGCGTCCGCGATTGGTGGCAATCACGTTGAACCCGTTCTCAATGCTCGGCGAAGGCACCACCGTGATCAACACCCATGGCCGTTCCGCATGAAGAATGGCCTGGGCGTGGAGCAATGCGGCCTGGGCGCTCTCGGCCGCGGCCGTGGCTGCCGCTTCTCCATACCGTGTCTGGCGCTCGATCTTGCGCAACAATGACACTGCCAGCATGATCCCCGCATAGGCCAGCAAGGCCAACAGTATGTTGGCTCCCCAGGCAATTCGATCCTGCAGGGGCCATGGCGCGGGCGCCGGCGCCGCCGTCGCAACCGTTATGTGCGGCGGCTGATAGTCGCACGGGCCCGACTGACAATCCGTTCTCACCTCCGGGTTTGTCGCTGTCGGGGGTGCGGTAGGCGTTGCCGATGAACTCTGCGGGCTCGCGCTCGGGTGCCCCGCTGTCACTTGTGCCTGCGGCTCGACTGGCGGAATCACCAGCAGCACGGCAATCACTGCCAAATGTTTCAGGAGCATGGCGCAAATGTACCATAACTCCGCTCTGGCCATCGGCGGTTCTGTGAAATGCGGTCACCACTGCAACCGCATCAGTGAGGTCGCCTGCCTCGGAAGCTCGGTGGCAATCGTCACTTTCCCACCACGCACGTCGAGCCATTGGGGCGAGCTTAAAAGCTCCAGTTGTCCCGCTGCCTTTAGCTGCGCATACTGCTCCGGTGTTGGGGACTGGGGGGCGCCCATGCCCTTCCAAACCGTGTAGGCATTGCTGTGCGTTTCATCGATCCGGTAGTGCTCCAGCAGCACCTTCTTCACTCCCGCCGGAATCCCCGCAATCTCCACGGTCACGTCAGCGCCATCGGCCGGCAGATCGTCGTCATGGTAGTTCCACACCATCGCCGCAGCCTCATGCGCAGCCTTTGTGGCCATCGCATCCACGTCCGGAGCTTCGCGAACACCCTTGGCCATCATCTCGTCCAGCGCAATCTTCCCGGTACTGCTCGTTTGGACCCGCTCGCCCGACATCAGGCCGGCCATCCTGAAAATATTCAGCACCGGCTTGTCGATTCCATTCGTCGCCAGCGTGCGGAACCCCTCGAAATAGTCTTTACCCTCAAACTCAAACGACCAGGACAGCATCGAGATCAGGTTCACCTTGGAGCGGTCCTCGAGTTCGAACAGCGCCTTCAGCATCACCGCCGTATACGTGGCGTAAAGCGGCGAGTTGCGGTAGGAGTTGGCGGGATTGGTCTTCATCGAACAGGCTGCGCAGCCCTCGGGGTCGGCCTCGCTCAGCACGATCGGGAGCTTGGCGTACTTCGGAAATTTCGCGACGATTTTGAAACCGGCATTGCTGGCATTCAGCTCGTTGGTAATGCCCATGCGCACATGCCCGTCCACGAACTGCGGCCGCCCTTTGGGATGGAACGAAATAAAATCCAGTGGAATCGGCCCTCCGTTGGCCGCGCTCTTGTCATTCAGACAATGTTTGAGAAAAGCGTCAAGAAACAAGCCTGCCTTCTGACCGCTGGGCCCGGTGCTTGCCGGCCCGCCCACCCTTGCCCCAGGCAGCGCCGCACGCACCCCGGCCACGGAATAGTCATAGAGCTTGAAGTACTCCGCCTGCGTTCCGTGCCAGTACACAATGTCCGGCTCATTCCACACCTCAAAGTACCAGGTGCTTACCTCTTCTCTTCCATAGCGCTCCACCAGGTGCTCCACGTACTTGCGCACCAGTTCGCTCCACATCTTGTAGTCTCTGGGCGGATTGTTTGAGGCTCCGCCCATCGTTGGCTCTGGATAGTGAAGCTGATACTCGGCAACTCCCGGCACCGTTGAAGCCAGATCCCTGGGCATGAAGCCAAGCTCCACGAGCGGCTTCACCCCGGCATCCTTGTAGGCATCGAAGGTCTGGTCGGTAATGGTGAAGGTGTACTTCGGCTTGCCGTTTGCATCCAGCGAGAACACATTCGACGAACTCCACTTCAACTCTGCCACGCCGTTGCCTGAAGTCAGAAGATGGTGCGCACGGATGTAAACCGGTACCGGGCTCAGGTCGTGCAACTCCCCCAAAAGCTGCCGGCCATATTTCATGGCCCCATAGTTCGACTCGTCGTAGCCGAACCACCTGTAGATCGGCGTATACGCGCCTTGGGGCTTCGACAGATCCACTTGTATATTGACCGGAGCCTGCGCATGACACACGGCCGCAAGCACGGCAGAACCCAGAACACATCCAAACCTGACCATTCTCACGCTGTTTTCTCCGCTGTTCTCACACTAAATCGCAGGCACCGGCTGCCCGGCATTGCTCTTGCTTTTGGCGGCCGTTCTCCCACCACCGTCACGTACATCCCTTGGTTCATTGCTGCCTCCGTCTCCATGCGTGCTTGACTTTCCTGATTCCATGCCACACCCTTGACTTGATATGAAAGAGACACAAGCTATCAGCGCGCCTGAGAGCGAATGCTGGTACAGATGCATTCGTGTTGATTTCCTCGAAAAGACCGCAACCTGGGAACTGGACCAGTCCCGCCGCTACACCTTCCATGAAGCCTACACGGAGAGGCCGCATCGTCAACTCATTCTCGCCGGCGATGACAATGCTCTGCGCGCCTTCGTTGAAACCTGGGGACCCCTTCGGCCCTTCCTCAATGATTGGACCGGAAGCGACCCCATTGAAGCCTATCGCCGCGAGCGGAACCGTTTGACCACGATCGCCCGTCTCCTGGCATCCGTGGAACAGCCGGATACGCAGCGTTCCGCGTTGCTGGCCTTTGCCCGCCTGAGCAAGACTGATACCACTGCCGCTATGCTGATCTCCGGCCTCCAATCGCAGCTTCCCTCTCTCGCCGACGCTCAATCCGGTTTGGATGCTTTGACCAGAAAGCAGGTCGAGTTTGCCATCATCCGCATGGTTTCGGAGCTTCCTCTCGTAGGCACCCTTCCCCGGTTGACAGTCGAGCGAACACCAAACGGAAATGCCCTGCGCGTGTCCATGGGAATCAACTCCCTCGTGGATGCACTCAATTGGATGTTGTGGCAGGACGTGGTCCAGAACCACCCCACCCAGTTCTGCGAGGAATGCCGGAGCCTTATCCAGCTCAAAACGCTGCACGAAAGAAAATTCTGTTCTCCCAGGTGTGCTCATCGCAAGACGGCGCGTACATGGCAACAGCGTAAGCGCAAAATGGACGAAAGCAGCGTGGTCGCGTAGTGGGTCAGACCCACTATCTGTATCCGCGGTCACTTGACTTTAGGTGCCCTGGATCCTAGGATTCAGTCAACGTTAAGGTGAGGGAGTTCACCTTTAACCGCTGTCCCTACCGATAGGCCGGACAGATGATGACTCCTGACAGGGAACCCTGTCGCGGAGTCTTGTCCCGGCAGCAATCCTTGAAAATAATCTGAGACAGGAGTCCATGATGAACACATGGGTTCTGAGCGTTTTGTCGGCTGAAATTGAAGTCAGCGCAAACTCGCGCATCCACCGCTACTGGCCCTATTTGACGGGTCACGTGGAGCGCAGCCAGACTTCATTGCTCACCCGATATCTCCATTATCACTCGCAGAAATCTTACCTAACTAACGGCCTCATGGCCGAGAAAGCGTGATGTTTATGTCTGAAATTGCAAAACTCCAAGCTCTCGAAATTCTGGACTCGCGCGGCAATCCCACACTCGCGGTCACGGTGACTTTGGCTAATGGCGTAACAGCTATGGCAAAGGTGCCTTCCGGCGCCTCGACCGGCAAGCGCGAAGCGGTAGAGCTTCGTGATGGCGACAAATCGCGCTATAGCGGCAAAGGCGTGCTGAAAGCCAGAGGCCACGTCGAGGGCGAAATCCAGCACACAGTGCGCGGTTTCGACGCCAAGGATCAAAGAGGACTCGATAAGCGACTCTGCGAACTTGATGGGACGCCGAACAAGTGCCGTCTCGGCGCCAACGCGATTCTCGGCGTCTCGCTCGCGGTGGCTCATGCCGCGGCAAAGGATCACGGGATTCCGCTTTATGCCTCGCTCGTGGATAAGCCCGCGAACCTGCTGCCGACACCCGGACTCAATGTGCTGAATGGCGGCAAGCACGCCGACAGCAATGTGGACTTCCAGGAGTTCATGATTTCCCCTGTTGGTGCTCCGTCCTTTGCCGAGGCGCTGCGCGCAGCCGCTGAGACCTTCCATACCCTCCAGGGAGTCCTCCACAAAAAGGGGTATTCGACGGGCGTCGGCGATGAAGGTGGATTTGCGCCCCAGTTGAAGTCTAATGAGGAACCGGTCGAGCTGATCCTCGAAGCGATTCAGAAGGCAGGATACAAACCTGGCAAGGACATCGTCATCATGCTCGATCCGGCCGCGAGCGAATTTTTCGATGAGGGAAACTACGTCTTTGCGAAGTCGGACAAGAGTAAGAAGACTCCTGCCGAAATGATCGCCCTTTGGAAGAGCTGGCTTAAGAAGTACACAGAGATTTGGTCGCTCGAAGACGGGATGGCCGAGGATGATCACGCCGGATGGCAAGCGATTACGAAAGACCTGGGCAATCAAATCCAACTCGTGGGCGACGACAATTTTGTTACCAACCCCGAGATCTTCAGCAAGGGAATCAAGGACGGCATCGCCAATGCGATTCTCATCAAGCTCAATCAAATCGGGACAGTTACGGAAACGCTCGATTGCATCCAGATGGCCCGGGCGAACGGCTACGGCGCGGTGATTTCCCATCGCTCCGGCGAGACCGACGATACGAGCATTGCCGATCTCGCAGTTGCCGCGGGAATGGGGCAGATCAAGACTGGCTCCGCATGCCGCGGTGAACGCATCGCGAAGTACAACCGCTTGCTTGAGATTGAACGCGAACTCGGCAGCAAAGCGCGTTACGCGGGCGCCGCCATCTATGACCGGTGGAAGAAGCCAGTCAAGGCTTAACCGTACGCAAATGGTGCAGGAGTCAACCACAATGGCTCATCTGGGCACATGACTCCTCGAAGCCAAAACTTCGAGGAGCCATTCCCAAAACTTTGAACATGAACCTGGAAATGCAACAACACGGAGAGCTTAACGAAGCGCAACGAAGGCGTTTAAGCGTTTCCTGCGCTTACGTTGACAAGCTCCTGAGCGAAGTAGAGCAGATTCTCCATGAAGTGGCTTCAAAGTCGCCCTTTCCTCGTCATCTCGTGGATGTGACTCCGGCGCAGACGCGCGTTCTGGAAGACCATATTCGCAGAATTCGCGAACAGCTTCTTCGCGCCCTTGCATGGCAGAACATCACACCGGACTCACCTCAAATTCCCGCGACGCGCGCAGCTCTCACGCACCTGGCGTTTGTCGATATCGCGATCGAAGAATTGAAGCCAGGCTATATGCGCGGGTCGGGATCAATTCCCGACGATGTGGCAGATGAACTCAACGGCGTGGTTCACGAGCTACGTTCCGTTGCCCAAAGTATGGGGCGCTATCTGCGCCTGGAGTTGGGCACGAATCTGGAATCGCGCCTGACGAAACTGAAATATGCGGGCCACGACGTAAGGCTCCTGCAGACGATCGAGTCCATCGTTACACGCCACGGCCTGGTCGAATTTCGATCGAGGATCGGTTCCCTCGCCTCACGCTTCGAAGACAACAACCTTGAGGTGGCATTCTTCGGAAGAGTCAGCAGCGGAAAGTCGTCGCTGCTCAATGCGCTCCTCTCTACAGACGTTTTGCCGGTCGGAGTGAACCCGATCACTGCTGTTCCGACGAGGCTGCGTTACGGCCCTACTCTTCGTGCGGAAGTCGCATTCGCAAGCGGCCTCAGAGAAGAAGTCAAGCTCGATGAGTTCCGAAACCTGGTCAGCGAACACGGCAATCCCGGCAACCAGCGCAACGTGATGCGGGCCGTCGTTGAGGTTCCGTCGCCCCGTCTGGGGCAAGGTATCGTGCTCGTCGACACGCCTGGACTTGGTTCGCTTGCCCGGCGCGGCGCCGCAGAGACGATGAGCTATCTGCCGGCATGCGATCTCGCCATCTTGCTGATCGATGCGGGAGCAGTGCTGAATGAAGAGGATATCGGGACCTTGCGCCTTCTCTATGAGGGTGGAATCCCTGCCATTGTTCTGCTCAGCAAGGCCGATTTGCTCGCGGAGTCGGATCTTTCCCGTGTCACCGGCTACATTGAAGCACAGGTCGAGAGTGAGTTGGGGCTCAAGGTTCACGTTCAGCCCGTAAGTACAATTCCGGATCGCCCCGAGCTGCTGAATCACTTTTTCGAGAAGGAATTGCTTCCGAGGTTCAACCAGGCGCGAAGTCTGCGTGAGGCCTCCGTTGCCCGCAAGATCGGCGTACTTCGCGAGTCTGTGATTGCCGCGCTCGAAGCATCGGTCCAGCGCGGAAGACGTGACAGTCTGCCTCCGATCGACGGCGAAAAGCTCGAAGCCAGATTGCGTCATATCTGCGGCGAAATTGGAGAGCAGCGCACTCTTCTCGATCAGGCGTTTTTTGACCTCGGAGAACGTCCGGAAGTCATTCTCGCTGAGTTGGCGGAAATAGCGGCTACCCGCATCTGTTCCGGTGCGAGCAACCGAATTGACTCACCTGCGCTCATGGAGTGGACCAGTGACGCGATTCAGAAACACGCAGATCGTGCTCTTAACCGGACGCGCAGTGCAATGAACGATGCTGTTGAAGGTCTGCGAGACATTGCGAACGGAATCGCACGATCCGACATGCCTACCCATGAGGAGGCCGATCTTATCCTTCGAAACGCACCAAGGTTTGATATGTTTTTAGTTCCGGAGCCTGTTGGCGCAGCCTGGTGGAGGTGGGCGGGGCGAAGAACCGCCCATGCACTGGCACGGCAGAGCCTGCGTCGGGCGCTTGGAGGATCCTTCAAGGACGAGTTGCACCGATACGGCCGGGCACTGAGTCAATGGGGCGAACACGCAGCGCGCCGGATGCAGACCCTCGTGGGCTCGTACGCCGACGCCTTTCGTGCGCAACTCAACCGGATGCGCGGGCTGTCGGCTGAGGGAACTGCATCGCCCGAGCTCGAAAGCGACCTTTCGCTGTTGCTGAAGTGGAATCCGGAGACGAACGCCGAAGCAGCGCAAACACGAGGCTGAACAAGGAGGATAAACGTTGCAGAAATATCTGTTCATCGCGGTTGGAGGTTCGCTTGGCTCGATCGCCAGATATTGGGTCGGGTCAACCATCTCGGGCCGATTGGGCACCAAGTTCCCTTACGGAACGTTTGTCATCAATATCACCGCCTGCATCATCATTGGATTTGCTTTGACTTACCTGGGCAAGCGCGTCGATCTGAATCCGGCATGGCGCTTTCTGGTTCCCGTCGGATTCGTCGGCGCATACAGTACTTTTTCAACGTACGAGTGGGAGACGCTTTCTACTCTCCGCTCTGGAGCCTTCCTGCTCGCCGCGCTTTATGTTGTCGGCAGCCTCCTTTTGGGTCTCGTGGCTGTGTGGGGCGGCTCTCTTCTCGCGGAGGTACTTGGGTGAGAACGCATCGGCAACTCTTCATGTATCGGTCGATACTGGAAGTTCTGCACGAGCCTGGATGTCCACTTTGCAGATTTCTGAAGGAGTTTCAGGCCGGCCGGCTCCAAAACCGTTCGGAAATGGAGACCCGCGGTCTCTGCAATTTCCACGCATGGGGTCTTGCTGCAGTTCAAGATGCCCCAACCGCCGTGGAAGCCCTTATTGGAATCCTGAATGAGGCGGTGTTGATTGCGAATGGAACGCAGGCGTGCGATGTTTGCAACGAGCTCAAGGCGGAAGAGGATTTGCGCGCGCGCGAGTTGGCTACCTGCCTCCACAGGCCCGATGTGGCCGTCTGGCTGCGAACAGAGGCCGTTCTCTGCATTCCGCATGCTGCCAAGCTTCGGCGTCAGTTGCCGCCAACTCTCGCGACAGAGATCGATGCTATCGTTCAAAATTGTCGACGCCAACTGAAGGAAGACCTGGACCATTTGCGCGGCGAACCCAGCATGGACCGGAGCGGGTGGGGAGCGCTTGGACAGGCCGCCGAGTTTCTTGTTTCGCAACGTGGATTACGACTCTAAGGAGGGTAAATGCTGAAAGCGGGAAGAGCTCTCAAGGTTTCAATTTACGTCAGTGAGGGGTCGAGGCACCACGGTGTTCCGGTGTATTCGAGCATCCTGGATTTTCTCTTCTATCGCGGCGTTTCGGGGGCGACGGTTGTGAAAGGCGTCGCCGGGTTCGGTGCGGATCATCACATGCACTCCGCAAACATCGTCGATATCTCGGATCACATGCCCTTGAAGGTCGAGTTCATCGAGACGCCCGAAAAAGTGAACGAGATTCTGGGCAAACTCGAAGAACTCGCGGGCACAGGGATGATCGAGGTGCAGGAGACGATGGTGGCCAAGCCAGCACAAGTCTCAAAACCGAAGAAAGCGACGCCGCCGTCCCACGTGAAGATTGAGGGCAAAGCCAGGTTGATGCGGATCTACATCGGAGAGCCAGACCGTTGGAGAGACAAGCCGCTCCATCAGGCTCTCGTCGAGGCGATGAGAGCCAATGACATTGCGGGCGTCACCGTGTATCGCGGCATACTCGGTTACGGAGCGCACCGCCGCATGCACAAGGACAAGCCGCTGCATCTGACGCACGATTGTTCCATCATGCTATCCGTCATCGATACCGAGCAGAAGCTGCAAGGCTTTCTCCCGCTTGTCGAACAAATGGTCGAAGAAGGGCTCGTGGTGTTGTCCGATGTGGACGTCATTAAATACTCCTACCGCCCCATCGAGGTCGATCAGGCAGCAGGCTCCCAGACTTCTGAAGAAAAACCGCCGGCAACGGAGGCTCGGTCATGAAAGAACAATTCCAAGCAAATATGCTCCGTATTCATTTCGGCGAGGGAGACAAGTGGCAGGGAAAACCCTTGCATGAAGCGATCCTGGCAAAGTGTCAGGAACTGGGCATGGCCGGTGCAATCGTCTATCGCGGCATCGAGGGCTATGGAACCAGCACGAGAATTCGTCACGCAAGTCATTGGACATTTTCGAAAGACGCTCCCATCATGCTGAGCATCGTCGACTCAGAAGAGCAGATCAACAAGCTGATCCCGCACCTTGACACGATGGTCGAAGAGGGCTTGATTGCGATGTCCCACGTTGACGTAATCCGCTATTCCCGCAATCCCGAAAAAGCGCCGCCCACATCCGCGGGAAAAGCGTAATGACGCCCGATCGATCGCCGGTCGAAGAATACGGCTGCGTTCCAAGTGAGGCGTCCGCGCCTTTTGACGGCGCCTCTCGCCTGCTGCGGCTTGCCGATTTGGCTGTCGAACTTGGGGCTGAACCTGTCGCCGAGGAAGCACAGGAGCTCGCGGCACGAGTTGCCGAAGGACGTTTCTATGTAGCCTGCGTCGGTCAGTTTAAGCGAGGTAAATCTACCCTGCTCAACGCCCTCGTCGGCCATGAAGTTGTCCCGACCGGGTTTGTTCCGGTCACGGCCGTGCCTACCGTGATTCGGTTTGGCGATAAGCTGCATGCACGGGTGCGCATGCGCGACGCTTCGTGGCGTGACGTTGCGATGCCCGATCTAAAAGAATACGTCACCGAAGAACTGAACCCCGAAAACCAAAAGGCAGTAGACGGCGCCGAGGTATTCGTGCCCAGCCCCTTGTTGTCCTCCGGCATGTGTTTTGTTGATACGCCGGGTTTGGGTTCTGTCTTTACCGGCAATACGGCAACTACGCAGGCCTTCATTCCGCACATCGACGCGGCATTGGTTGTGGTCGGAGCCGATCCGCCAATTGCGGGCGAGGAGTTGGCGTTGGTCGAAGCCGTTGGCAAGCGGGTTCAGGATCTGATCCTGGTGATCAACAAAGCCGATCGCACCAGCGATCCGGAGCGTGCAGCGGCGGCTAAGTTCACGCGCGAGATTCTAGAAAAACGGCTCCGCCGCCCGATGGGCGAAGTCTTTGAAGTGAGCGCTGCCGAGCGGATGGAAAATCGTGGGCCTACGCGGGGCTGGGAAAAACTGCTGGCGAGTCTGTATCGCCTTGTTGATGACTCCGGCACAAATCTTGTTCGCGCCGCTTGCGACCGCGGTCTGCAGCGCCTAAGCGAACAGCTGCTGGCCATAATCAGTGAGGACCGCGACGCCCTCCAACGGCCAATCGAAGAATCCGAACGGCGCATCACGCTGATGAAAGAAACCATCAGCGAGGCCGAGTGCTCCGTGCGCGAGCTGAGTTTCCTGTTCATGGCAGAGCAACACCGGATCTCGGACCTCTTCGTTGACCGGCACAAACAGTTCTTCCGTTCCGCGTGGACAGAATCTCAAGCAGAGTTTGGTAAGGCGCTGCCGTCTGTAGATTGCGGTTTTGGCCCTCATTATCGGCGCCGAGTGATGCACCTCGCTCAGGAGATCTCACGCGATAAGGTCATACCCTGGCTTAAACCCGAGCAGGAGGAGGGCGAGCGCCAATATCGCGCCGTTTCGCTTCGATTTGTGGAGTTGGGAAACAGCTTTCTCGAGAAGCTCGCCGATGCGGGCCTTAGCGAACTGACGCGGATGCCCCATGCGCTCGATTCCGAGAAGGGCTTACGTGTGCGCTCCCGGTTCATCTTCGAGGACTTTATCGGAACTGCGCAACCCCCATCGCCTCTGCGCTGGCTCGCCGACATCATTTTGCCGCTGGTTGGTGGACGCAAACTCATCACGAACAATGCTCGAGAGTTTCTGCAGCATCTTTTGGAAGTGAACAGCGCGCGCGTGCAAAACGATGTTCTCAATCGTATTCGGGAAAGCCGGGATAGACTCGAGGTCGAGATTCGCAAGCTGCTGCATGAAATCAGCCGCATTGCGGAGCAGGCACTCGACCGGGCGCGGAAAGTTAAAGAAGAAGGAACTCCCGCAGTTCAGTCGGCAGTTGAACGGCTCGATCGGTTAGAAGATGATGTATTGGCACTCGTTTAAAAAATCCCGGTCAGCGCGATTCGTGAGAATATCGAGGCTCATCTGGCCCCTGTCCCGGTTCGTAAACCATTGACAGAGGCCCGCTCCAATTGCGGCTGCAACTCTGCAATTTAGGTTACGCGATACAGGAGCAGGATCAGCAGCAAGAACGCAAGCACAAACGTCACGAAAGCATTGAGCCGGCCGTTGTGCATGCGCGCCAGAAAATCGGCAATCCATCGTACGGCCGCGCCAACGGGTTCCAGAAATATTCGGTCTACTACGTGCGTCTCTTCGCGCTCGCGGTGATTGGAGGCGCGGAAATGTACCGCCACGGTCTGGCGAGCATCTTCAGTGATGTTGGGTTGGAAGATCGCCTGAAAGACCACTCTCACCGGGTTGGAGAATCCGGTCGCCGTGTAGCTCATCTGCGGAAGCAGCCGCGGAATTCCGCCCGCCCAGACAGGCCGCCGCACCATCGTACGCTTGCGTGTCAACCGGGTGACCACAAACCACGCCAACAATATCAGGATCGCAAGAGCGACCAGGCTGTAAAGGGGAGACATGGCGAACACGACCGGGGTCTGCTCCTCACCGCGCAGCTGCACAACCAACTCTCTGCCTGGCAACAGACCCTTGCCTGTCTGCGCGCCCAGATTGTGAAAGTCCTGAAGGAACGCGGCCGGAATCTGCCCGTTCTCCGCGGTGGCTGTGAAGAATGGCTGCACGAGGGAGGCTGTGACGCTCGACCCCGCTAGCGGCTCTACGGCCTGATTTAGCACGGGGAGGACGTAAGTCGGAAGAATTCCCAGCAGGAGACAGACGAAGGCGAGAAACGCGGGAGCGAATCCGGCTCCGCCTCCATGCGCATGCCTGCGCGGTTGCCAGGAGCCCCTGCGGGGGCCAAGGAAGCTCATGGCATACGTCTTCACTAAGCAGGTCGCGGCTAATGCCGCAGTGAGCGCGAGAGCAGCACCGCAGAGCGCGAAGATGATGCGAGTCTCTGCCAACCAGCTTTGGCGAGGACGTCGTCCGGCATATCTTTGAAGCGGCGCGAGATTCCCTGTTCGACGATCTCCATTCGCAATCCCGGCAGCCCTCGAGTGACTGATTGCAGGTGACTCCAGGATTGTGCTACTTTCAAGGCGGCGAAGGATTCCGCCTTCAAGCGCCGCCCGAAACGGGCCGGATGATGACTCCTGCGACGGCGCAGGAGTTTTTCTTTTGCTCCTGTGCACGATCCACGGAAGGGGCAACATGAACAGCCATCTTGATTCCCCCATGGGCGTGAGCGCGCCCGAGACCGTCTCCAGTATGTTTAGCAGTGAGGCTTCCTATGGCGGCGGTGGCGCTTAACGGCACCTTCGATCCTCAGCAATACGACGCGGTCGTCGAGCGCACCGAGGAATTGGCGCGATTGCAGACCCAGGCGCTGCGGCGGAAATCCATGCTGATCTTTGGCCCTGAAGCAGTCGGCAAAACCCGCTTGCTGCGCCGCTTTGTCGAAACACAACCGCTCGCACTCTTTGTCGCCCACGTCCAATCTCCACGCGAAATGCTGTTGGCTCTGGTTGAAGACCTTCGGCGGCTGGCGAAGCCTGGCGTCGTTCTTCCGGCGAATCGAACGACATTGAGCACCGGCTCCCTCAAAGGAATGGTCCAGCGTGCGCTCGAACAATATCCGTTTCTCCTCGCTCTCGATCATCTCGCAGGTCCATCCAGGGTTGTTACCGGACTGATTAAGAGTCTGAACAACTACGATCGAACCCCGGTCATCTTCGTGGCCCGCACACCGCACATGGAGGACATAGGCGCATTGCAGCCCATGTGCGCTGGCAAATCCGAGAGGCTAGAGGTGAAGGATCTTCTGCCGCCCATCGCTCTCGAATTCGCGCGAAGAGAAGCGAGCCGGACGGGGCTGTGCGCCTCGAACCTCGATCAGGTTCTGCAATCCCTTGTCGAATGGAGCAACGGCAATCCCGGCAGCATTGTCCATATGCTGAAGATGGCCCATTTCCCCCGTTACTACGCCGGCGACCAGATCAAGGTGCACGTTCTCTATCTCGATTACCGCATGGGACGGCGAGACTAAGCGACCGCGGATGGGATTGTGTCAGAAAAGAAATGCCGCCGGCCACGGAGCACTCACATTGCGGTGGCCTGCGAGCATTGACAACAGCAGTAGGTGCGAAGCACGCCGCTCCTCTTCGCTCGTCAAATAGCGGCACCGTGCATCGTCCCGGTGTGCGTGTCGCTGTGCATCTTCACTGAGCCGCTCCAGAAATCGCGAGTGGTCGCCCAGCAGGAGCCGACTTGATTCACTCTTGACCAATTCGGCGCTCGTCCTTGCGAGATGGACACGCGCACGTCCGCATGAAAGCCATGCCTAAAGCGATACAAGCCCTCGCCAATAGCAGCAAAATGGCGGGTTATGACACAAACCGTGGCACAAACGCACTGCCTGCCACAGTCGGCCCTGTCTATTAAGGGATTTGATGCTCAGATCCTCTAGCGGCCTAATTACCGCTCCTCAGGCTTCCACTTAAAGTGAGGTCGATGCCGACTTCCTTTGCTACTTTCAGGAATCCCCAGCTTGGATCCTTCAAGCCCCACTGAACGTAGGGAACCGTGAAATGACCCTTGGCCGTCATGCTGGCGCCGTCAATGTGAATCTGCATGGGCAGGGTCAGGTCGTGCGGCGCGCCAAGGAGAGTGAAGATTCCTGACACCTGGATGGTGGAGTAGCCAGAGGCGGCAATGTCTCCCTGATAACTGGCGGGAGCAAACGTGACCTCGGCGAAGTGGCGGGTATCGAGCATATCGGAGTTCATCTTCTTGTCGCGGCTGGACTCGCCGCTGTTGCCGCTGGCGGCATCGACAACCACCGGGCCGGACATCTTTTTGCCGGCGGAGTCAAAGCTGATCGATCCGCTTTGCACGTGAAAGGTTCCGTCCACATGATGGCCGCTGCCGCCTAATACGAAAGCTACCTGGCTTGCGCTCGGGTTCACGTTGAAAGTCTGATGCTGTGCCAGCAGGACAGGCGAGGTGGCGAGAGGGATAGCAAGAAAGATGGCTGCTGCGAACGTCTTCACGATTCTTCTCCTGGGTGAAATGGGGTTCTATGGCTTTACGTTCGATTGCGCGATGTCTTGCGACAACCAGAGACTGATGGAGGCGATGTCACGGTCAGACAGATACTCGTGTCCCGGCATGTCGGTTCCGGAGATGCCGAACTTGGCGATCTGCGCGATACGCGTAATCAACTGCTGCCGCGAAATCGATGGCGGTGTCTGCAGATAGAGGAATTGCGCTTTGGCCAGATCGGGCGAAACGTGCTTGAAGTCCCAGTTCCATGAGCGCCGCTCCGCGCCGTCTTCGCTGTGGCACGGGCTGCAATCGCGTTGGTAAAGGTGCTCGCTCCGAGCTGCATTGGCCTGTGTCATAGCAACGGCGGAGGGCTGCCAGGCTTGTTCCACGGCAAGGTGCCGCTCCACGCCCGCGCTGTGCAGGCTCTTTAGATAGGCAACCAAGTCGTCTCCCCGTTCATCGTTGAACAGAAATGGGTAGGAGGGCATGATCGATGCGCCGCTGACTCCAGCGGGGTTGTAGAAGTGAGCTTTTAGCCAGAGCGCCCAGCGGCGCGCGCCGACCTGTGACAGGTCAGGACCCTGGCGGCGATTGCCGATCAGTGGCGGTTCTTCGCGACGCACCTCGGCAATGGGCTTAACCGGTCCCCACATCAGGACATCTGCCGAGTTGGGCCGGACATATTGAGAATGGCAATGGATGCAGCCTTCCGATATGTAGACCTGGCGTCCGCGTTCCACGGCGGTCAGTTGCGGCGCGGCATGCGCGCCGCTCGAATGGCGATAGAGCAGCACTGCTGTCAGAAGGACAAGCGCGGTGAGGGCAACTTCAAGCATGCGCGCGCGAAAGGCCGCCAGGAACCATGGGAATAGAATGGCGATGCCTGCGGCCGCGACAAATGCCGGTGGAACGTGGCCCAGATTCTGCCCCATGCCGATGCCCATGGCTGAAGCGGTCCAGCCTGCAAGCGCGTAGATCCATCCAGCCATGCGGCCGCGCTCCTCCGTTGAACCGGCAGGAGCGAGCAGCGATGGATAAGCAACCAACGCCACCGAGTAAAGCGAAACGCCAATGGGATAGAGCACTGAAGCGGCCAGCGTGTGGCTGGTTTGAGCGAGAAGCAGGCATGCTGCGCCGAGAGCAACAAAGGCCCCGATAAAGACGGGCAACATGCCTATTCGCCGAAGCAACCAGGCGCTTGCAAGCGCGGCGGCAAGATGCAGCAACCCGTTGGTCCAAAGATGGAGAGTTCCGTGCCAGGTTCCCGCCCTCAGCAGCGGCGCGTTCTGAATGATGAAGAACGCCGCAGAGTCGAGCCAGACAAGCGCGGTGAACGCAACCAGCACGTTTCTAAAGGGGGGTACCGGCACGGAGCGGGTCTCATCCTGTTTGACCGGCGCGGGCACTGAAAGAAAACTGACGCCGATGCCGGCCAGGCAAAGAATGCCGGCCGTGCATGCCTGCACCTCCGTCGAGGCCGTGAAAAATGGCGGGACGTTGCAGGCAAGGTAACCGGCGCCTGTTCCAGCGCCCACGGCAAGCAACGGATTCCGATTGCCGGTCCATCGATGCAGGTGGGTGACGAGTGTAACCGTGAGCAGGCCGAGGCCGGCGCCGATGAGAAAGGAAACACCGAGTGCAGCGGCAAAGCCGAGAGGAAGGAGCGCCAGAAACGCGGCGAGACTTGAAGCGAGCAATCCGGCGCGGAGTCGAGAGCCCGCATCGGGCCATAAACTGACCCGCGGCGTCAGCAGGCTTAACAGGATTCCTCGTGCCGCCATCGCACCCATCACAGCTTTCAGGTGCGTATCCGCCACGCCCAGGCTTGCGAGGCGCTTTAGAAAGGCGAACTGGGCGAAGATCAGAAAATAGACGTAGGTGATCGCGACAAGGCTCGCGCCTTGCCAGCCAAAATTGCCAATCTTAGCGCGTGGCACGGACCAACCAGCCTTGGCGCAGGCCTATCGCCTGGATCAGAACACATGTGCCGTCAGAGGCCGCCACTGTAAGCCAACCGGCATCAAGCGTACCCGCCGCCACCTGTCCGAAAATGAAAATGGCAACGCTAGCGCGAGTTAGGGCGGTGAGAAGCCAAACAACTTCGAACCTTGTCCGGCAGCCCCTTTGGTAAGCGAGGAACGCCCCGTAAAGACACGCTATGCCCACTGCCAACACAAACGCGCCGATGAAGGACAAGTAGATGATCGAATCGGACGGCGCCTGCAATCGCATCATGCCAAGCGTAAAGCCAGGCGCCACAACCAGCAGCGCGCCCGTCAGCGTGTCTGAAAAACCGGTCAGCAATTGATAAGCAACAAGCATTGGACGATTCATGCGGCTTCCTCCTGTGGAACCTCGATAGCCTGCTTCACAGGTTCGTGAAGCAACGCCGTTGCATCCACGAGCCAGTCAAGCGCGGCAAGCAACATCAGGATTCCGGTAATAAGGCGGAGAGTATAAAGAACGTTGCGCAAGAGTCCAGGCACAATTGTGAAGGCGGGGTCGAAGCCTTCACGCCATCCGGTCATCGTCATCAGCACGACATAGCCCACCACACTGCTGTTCCACAAATGGAATGAGCGCGTGCGATTAAAAATCCATCCGTCCTCCCCCAGCAATTGCACCATGACGAAGATCAGCAGGCTTGATGCAAACCCCGCCATGGCGACAAACGAGTGCCCGACAAGGCCGTCGGTGAACTTGAAATGGTCGAGCACTCCGGGAAGAAAGAAGACCCAGCCGGTAACAAGAAGCGTGGCCCACCACCAGAGGAAGGCTGAGCGCCAGCGGCGGGTATTCGTGTGCCACGCAAAAGCGGCATAGTAGGCAGGCGTAAGCGGCAACCACACCAGCAGGCTCCCCAGGCTGAGGAACTGCGCAGGCTGATGATGGCTGATGTCGGCGCGACCCAGGCTGGCGCAGAGAATTGCCTCCGCGAGCAGAACGATCCATGCCCATGCGACGATTCTCGATTTGGCCGCTCTCTGCCGCGCAATCCCGAAAGGCAGCATCAGCACCACAGCCACAATGGCCAGCGAGGATTCCAACTGGCTGGCGCCTGTGGGTCCCCCGGTGTCAGGATTCACCGCGGGATACGGAGCAGAGCCGGAAACGAAATAAATGAGGAAAGGGACAACCAGCAGGATGAGAAGGCCCGCGAGCTTTGCAACCCACGCGCCTGGGCTCATTTTTTCTGCATCAAGCGAGTGCGCGATCAGCGCGAACACCAGAAGCAGCCAGAGAGCTCCCAGCGCGGCGGGAAGCAGAACGCGTGCGATTCCGCTCCAGTCAAGAAACAGCCTGCCGCTGGAGTGGCCGGCGAGCCACGAACACACGCCCACGCCGAGCGACGCCGACCATACCCATAACACGGGTCTGCACCAGCGCGCGGTCATTCCACGGTCAGCGCCGTACACTCTGAAAAGAAACCCAACCAGCGGCAGGCTTGCCCAGCCGTAAAGCTCCAGGTTCATGTGCACTATCATCCAGCGGCCGTAGCTCCATTCGCCCAATGGTCCGTTCAGCGATGGCGCCAGCAGAAGAATGGCAAGCAGCACTCCTACACAATTGGCAACCACAAGCCAGAACAGGCCGTGCCAGGCGGCGCTGGCCACTGCTCGCGCATTTCGGAGCGGGTGATCCATCTCATCCTGCATGCGCATGTTCACGAATCTTTCCATCGTGCATCTCCACGAGGCGGTCGCATCGCGCGGCGAGGGCGCGGTCGTGCGTGGCCATCAACAAGGTCGCACCTTCAGTGGCTACAAGATCGAGCAACAGCTCGAAGACCATGTTGCTGGAGTCTCCATCGAGCGAGCCCGTCGGCTCATCGGCGAGCACAATTCTTGGCCGGTTCATCATTGCGCGGCAGAGCGCGGTGCGCTGGCGCTCTCCGCCTGAGAGCTTTTGAATGCGATGGCCAAGCCGATGGCTCAGACCCGTACGCTCTGCCAGCTCTTCCAATCGCTCCTTCGCAATTCGTCGATCGATCCCCGCGGCGACAGTGGGGATCAGGCAATTGTCGGCGAGTGTGAGATTGGGAATCAGATTGTGCAGCTGAAACACGAAACCAATTTCGTGACGCAGAAGATGCACCAGCTCGCGTTTCCGGTTCACTGGGGCGCCATTCACAAAAATCCGCCCTTTCTCCGGTGTGTCGAGACCGCCAAACATGTGCAGCAGCGTGCTTTTGCCGCAACCTGAAGCTCCGCAAAGAGCCACTGTCTGCCCCTCGCTGATTTCGCAATCCACGCCCTTGAGAACCGCTACCGCGCCCTCGTCATAGCTCTTCCACACGTTCTCTGCGCGCAGAACCGTCTTTCGCCTTTCGATGTATTCCGCGGTCGATCTCATTCGAATCGAAGCGCCTCCACCGCGCGAATCCGCATCGCGTAAATCGCCGGATAAAGGGCCCCCGCTAAACCCGTGAGCAACGCAAGCAACAGAACAACCAGCATGAGCAGCGGATGGATAGTCGGATCAACGTACCCGCCAAGAGCAGGAATCATCTTGAGCGCGTCGAGGAAGCAGCTTCCAACCAGGAGCCCCGCCATTGCGCCGGCGATGGACACAAATGCCGACTCGCCAAAGATCACCGCGCCAATTTGCGTGTGAGAAAAGCCGTTTACGCGGAGAATTGCGATCTCACGAATCCGCGTGAAGACTGACATGATCATCGTGTTTGCAACGCCCAGCCCACCCAGCAGCAGGCCGCAGCCGCCAACCGCCCAGGCCGTAGCTTTCAGAATTCTGAACTGTGAATAGGAACGCGTGAATTCCGCATCTTCGAGAGCAATCAGGTTGGGAAACTTCAATTTCACGGTCTGCTTGAAAGCGGCCACATCGTCTTTATTGTGCAGCTTGACCGTGATGACGGACGAAGTTCCCTGCTTATGAAAGAACGTCTGTGCGGTAGAGAGCGTCATAAACACTCCACCGTCTTCAAAGCCGTTTGCCGTCTTCAACACGCCGATCACATGAAAGGTGGCGTGACCGATCTGCATATGGCTGCCTGTCGTCGCTTGCAGAAAATCCGCTGCACGCGCACCGAGCACCACGTCGTCAGCATGGCGCGCGAAGCTACCGCGGTCGCCGGCCAGCCACTGAGCCTTCTGAATCCGCGCGTCGCCGGGCGTAACCCCAAAGCACGTAATGATTGGATGGCCTTCGCTGGAAACGATGCCAAACAGCACCGGGTCGGCGTGCGCCACAGAGGGCATGGCGGCAATCTGCTCTGCGGCATCGGTCGATACGTTGCTGAAGAACAGGTCGGAAACATCGCGCTCGAAGACAATCACCTCGCTGTCGTTCGAAAGAATGCTCGAAAACATGCCGATGGCGCCTTGCAGGATGGTCACGACGGTGAGCATGGCTGCAACGCTAAAAGCAATTCCAGCAAGGGAGATTAACGAACGGATTCGATGCTGGCGCAGGTTGGTCAGGATCAGCTTTAAGAAAATCATGCCCAGTCGTTCTCCACCAGCTCAAAGGAATCTCGCGTTACCCGGGCAAGTTCGTCCTGCAGGGCGAAGCGCAGCCTCTCAAGGAAGGCAAGGTCAGGCCGCCGCGCAAGAAGCCGTCGTAGAGCGCTGTCACCGAGGTCGATAAACCGCGTCAGGCGCCGGACCGCGCCGGGTACGCCGATGACCTCGGCAATGTTCGGCCTGTTCAGCAGCACATCGCGAGCGGGCGTCTTTCCCGTTTGGGCCGCGCTCTGCAGCACGTCTTTCAAATCGTCGACAATCTGATAGCTCAGTCCCCAGAAGACCGAGATGCGCTCAATCTGCCGGAGCTCGCGTAGCGAGGCGCCGCCCAGCATTGCTGGCAGCGCCAGCGTCAACCGGATCAACGACACGGTCTTGCCCCGCGCAATCTGTTCAGTTGTCTCGATCGTGCGCGGCAGGGTCGCATAATGCAGATCGAAGCTCTGCCCATTGAGCAGGCCTGCCACGCCCAGGCAGTTCTCGATGTAACTGAGAGCCTGCTCCTGCGCGTGCCGCGGACACGTTGCCACTGCGCGCCAGGTAAGCGCGTAGGCGCGATTGATGAGAGCCAGCGCGGCTAAAATCGCGCTATCTTCTCCAAAAGCCACATGCGCGCAGACTGCCGAACGCCGTTCCAGCGCATTGTCCATGCAGGGCAGATCGTCGAAAAGCAATGAGGCCGTATGGAAGTACTCAAGGGCGACAGCCAGGTTCTGGGCGTGCGCCGCGTCCATGCCGTAGGCAGTCGCCATCTGAAAGACAAGCTTTGGCCGTACCAGGCTCCCAGGGTTGTCGAGCACATGATGAAGCGCACGCTCGAAGTTCCGCTCGATTGCGGTCGGAAGAGGGAGCGATGTGCTGAAAGCTTCTGTAAAAGAGTCAATATCCACTTGTTCCATAACGTTGGCCGAATACACTTTAATCCTCGGTTTCGTTTGGGTATCGCTGGTTAGGTTGCGCTGGGATGCCAGGCCGCGTGAAAGCATCGGCCGCGTCTGCTCAATTTCACTTGTGAGACGAGTTCAGGCCCGCTTTCGAAAGCGCGAAATCATGAACAGACGCATGACATTTCCTTCATCAAAATTGCGGTTGCGCAAGACACGGTCTCCGGCGAAAAAGGAACGACGCAGAGCCCACCAGGTGAGCGCGTCACTTCCGCCTGAATTCCGCGGCTGCGCGCTTCCCGGTTCATGTTTTCTCATTGGGCTTGTGAATAAGCATAGTGAAGATAGATGACTGAGTGCGAACGCCAAGATGACAACTTGTTCATCTGTCTTGTAGCTTCAGGTACCCCGCTCCATTGAGAAGGCCAAGGTTCCTCTCGAAGAGGTCAATCCGGATAGACTACTATCCACATATGCGCCTCCTGCTCGTTGAAGACGAAATCGATATTCAGAGTTTTCTGCAGCGCTCACTTGAAGAAGCAGGATATGAAGTGGAAGCGGCGTCGGACGGCAAGACAGCCGAGAAGCTTGCCGCAGAGAGTGTCTTTGACATTCTCATCGTGGACCTTGGGCTGCCCGATCAGGATGGGATCAACCTGATCCTTCGCCTGCGCCAACTCGGCGTGCGCGCTCCGGTTCTCATTCTGTCTGCCCGGCGCTCGGTCGACGATCGGGTACGCGGACTGGAGCAGGGCGGAGACGACTATCTGACCAAGCCATTCGCGCTTGCCGAGTTGCTGGCCCGTCTACGCAACCTGCTCAAGCGGAACTGCCCATCCACTGGCGAGGCCACACGTCTGCGCGTGCAGGATCTCGAACTCGATCTTTTGAGGCGCGAGGCATCGCGCGGCGGCCAGGTGCTCCAGCTTACGCAGCAGGAATTTGTCCTGCTCGAGTACCTGTGCAGGAACGCGGGGCGCGTCGTTACGCGTTCCATGATTCTCGACAAGGTATGGGGGATGCGCATCCAGCCGGATACGAATGTTGTCGACGTGCACATTTACCGCCTGCGAGGCAAGGTTGACGGAGACGGGCAGATACCCCTGATTCGAACGATGCGAGGAGTGGGCTATGTCCTCAAAGACCGATAGACCGCCGATGCGCAGCGCCGCATGGCGCATCTCTCTTTGGGCAACACTTGCCTTTGCCTGCGGAACCATGGTCGTGTTCGTCTTTCTCCAAAGCTTCGTTGCCAGCGATATCCAGCGCCGCAGCGATGCATGGCTTTCCGGCGAGGTTGAAACTCTCGGCGACGTTGCCGAGCGGACGCCGAAGGATGCACTCTATGGCCGCGTTGTGGGCGAAGTTGCGGAACTTGCCTCCAAAGAGGTGCCCAACAAGGAAGCTGACGAGAGCGAACCCAACGATTCCGTTTTCTTTCTTCAGTCGGGGAGCGACGGCTCACTGAAGTTGTGGGTTGGCTCAGGCGATGGGCAACAACCGCTGAATGCAATCCGGTCAACGAAAATCCTTGAAGACCATCCAACCGACGTGCGCATCCCGGGTTTTCGCATTCCTTTTCGGGTGGCATCCATCGGAATCGAGGATGGAAGCCGGATCTTCCTCGGTCTTTCAGAGCGGGACGAGATACGCGTTCTCCGCAGTCTGCGTTGGCGTTTTTTTGTCCTCTGGATGCTGATTGTTCTGCTTGGCTTCAGCATTGTTTTTCTTACCACCCGGCGCATGTTGAGTCATGTGCGGAACATTACCGAAGCCGCCTCGCGCATCGGCCACTCTGAACTCGATGCTCGCGTGCCTACCACAAACCGCAACGACGAAGTCAGTCACCTTGCGATTACTCTCAATCGCATGCTGGACCGTATTGAGAACTCCATGCACCAGTTGCATACGATTACCGACTCGCTCGCTCACGATTTGCGCAGCCCTCTCACGGCCATTCGCGGCAAGCTTGAGATGTCGCTTTCCTCCGCAACCGACGGCGAGCAGTCCGAACCCATCGTCTCCGTGATTGAGGAGTTGGACCGGCTTACGGATTTTCTCAATAAATCGCTCGACGTTGCCGAAGCCAAGGCAGACGCGCTTCGCCTGACGCGCAGCATGATCGATCTCACAGAACTGCTCAAGATCATGACCGATCTCTATGAGCCCTCGATGTCAGAAAACGGGTTGCGAGTTAGCGTTGTGACCCACGGACCGGTTGAAATTTATGCCGATGCCGCGCTTCTTCACCGCATGGTTGCCAACCTGCTTGACAACGAACTCAAGCATCTGCCTGCAAATTGCACACTGACGGTGGAAGCGCGCGCCGTGGACGAAGTGGCATGGCTGATTCTTGAGGACAACGGGCCCGGCTTTGATTCCGAGGTGCTCCAACACCTGTTTGAGCGTCGGGTAAAAGGGCGCGATTCAAGCGGCCACGGACTCGGCCTCGCCTTTGTTGACGCTGTCGCGCATGCGCATGGAGGAAAAGCTACCGCGTCCAATCAAGAAGAGGGCGGAGCGAGAATTGTTGTCGTCCTTCCGATGGCAGTGGCGCAGGGCAAACAGATTCAATCTCCCATAATCGTCGCTCCAAAATGATTTTCGTGGACCGATCCGGACAGGATGAACGTTTCCAGGATCGCGCCCTGCAGCCGGCGAAAGCGGCTTGCGCCGAGTGCGGTGCAAACGGCCATCTCCTGCTGACGGCCTGCGCGCCGTGCCATCAGCAGGCTCGCGATATTCGCAGAGACAGTGAGCAACATCGCCGTCATCAATCCGAACAGGATCCATGCAGCTCGATGGACGTCGTGAAACTGACGGTCGCGCAGCGGACGCACTGTGTGGTGCACTTCCTTTCTGAAGCGTGCCGACGCCAAGCGCAAAGAGTCGTTGAACAACGGCTCGAGTTGTGCTTTTGCCTGCCCCGGAGTCACGCCGGGCTTCAGCCGTGCAAACGCCCACAAGGGGCGGCCAGGATCTGCCCTGCGCTGGGCCGCCACGTCCAGTGACTCCGGCACCAGCACATCCGCAGCCTGCAGTCGCGGCATCTCGAAGCCCTGTGGGAGCACACCGACGATTTCCGTTGCTTTACCATCAACATGAATGACCTTGGCCCTCTTCGTCCCCAATGAGAACCCATCGGATCCCACCCGCCCTCCATCTTTTTACGATGGCACATTCGAATATCTCAGCTTCTGCGGAATTCCAATGTTGTAGGCGATACCAAATCCCAATTTTCGTTTTACGGCGAGCCAAACAGAGGTCTCGTACCCTATTGTCTGCGAGCCTGGTTAGTCCTGCGCACCTCCGACGTTTCACCGTTCCGGAGGACACTCCGCATTTCCCGATCGGAGAATGGCTCGATTCTGGGCCAGGTTTCAAAACGCGGAGAATTCTCTCCGGAGTCCTTCAAGAGGAAAAGGCGCGGATTTCGCGGGGAAATCTGGCGAGTTAGCTCTTTAAGTTTAAAATATTAAACAACTTAAGACTGCTTGGTGGTGCTGGCAGGCTCGTGCAAGCCGCTCTCCCCCTGCATTTCCCTGCTAACAGGGAATTTTAGAGGGAAATCTTGAGTTTTTTGCTCTCGTTCACGTATGGCGCCGCATGGTATGTTGCACAATTCACCGCGTTTAGCTTGCCGTACTTGGCTATCAGGGCTCAAAAAGAACAGGGAATTTTCTCGAGATATCAGGGAATTAATATTCCCTGTTACGGTTTCGAGCAGCGAGAGCTAGTTAATTCTTCGATGACTTTGATGCGAAGAACGCCCCAGATACCCACTACATAAGTAGAGGAATTTATATGGGCGCCCTTCAGGAAGCCCAAGCCTGGATTGATGACCCGCATGGACCGTTATTCAGCAGCCATGACTGCGCAGGCGCCCCCTCGCGCGGCGCAGTACGTCTGCATGTCAATAGAACACAGGCAGCCAGAGGGGGCTGAATATTGCCGGCCGGGAGGGGCTCAACCAGCTCATGGCAGATAGCGAGAATTCTGAACCTGGCGTACAAGCACATGGACGATAGGATTTAGTGAGGAAACTGATACTGCTGAAGCAGGAAATCAATGCATTTTGGCATCTGGCGCCCATTCATTGTGCGTCTCTAATTGCGAATAGAATTCCGCTAAAGGGGAGATATGGTTTCGCGAGAGGAACTGTACAAACTCGTCTGGTTGATGCCCATGACGAAGGCGGCAAAGAAATATTCGGTCTCTGGGAGCTATATGGCGCGTGTTTGCACAGTTCTTCGCGTTCCGCGGCCACCGGTGGGGTATTGGGCAAAGCTGGAAGTCGGAAAAGCACCGGCTCGACCAGAACTGCCGGAGGCGCTTCCTGGTGATCAACTGTTCTGGTCGCAGGACGGCGATACATCGGCGCCGCGAGTCTGCGCCGAAATCGCCACAACTGCGCCGCAACAACCGAGGGTGCGTCGTTCAGTCACAGGCATCCACGGCCTCATCCAAGGTGCGAAGCAGCATTATGAGAAAGGCTACAAAGTAGATGACGGCCAACTGCTTCGCCCCCATAAAAGGTTGCTTGTTGACGTAACCGCGTCTGCAGCCGGCCTTGATAAGGCGCTCTCCTTTGCGAATGATCTGTTCAACGCATTGGAGTCCGCTGGCCACCTTGTGTGCCTTTCGCCTTCAAACGAACGCTATCATCGGCCCAATATAGACGAACACGAGGAGCAGCGAAAATCTCGCCGTCAAGAGTACTCCGACGACAGGCATCTTTGGACACCTCACCGTTCCACCGTTGTGTATGTGGACACCACTCCATTCGGGTTAGCAGTGGTTGAAATGACCGAGTCGATAGTGATGCGGTATGTGAACGGACGATACATCCGCGAGTCAGATTACAAACAGCCGGAAGTTCACCGCGGATATGTTAATCACACCTGGACGACGACGCAGGACACTGCCTGTGGTCGCCTGCGTCTTGTTGTCTATTCGCTGCATCCCGGCGTCTCATGGTCAATGTCGTTTCAAGAAACGAAGACTCGAACGCTCACCCAGGACATTACGAAGGTCGTAAAGTCAATTGAGAACTCTGTTGAAGTGCTACGGAAAGAGATCACAGAGGCAGAAGGCCGAGCCGAGCTACGGCGACAAGAGCAAGAGGCGCAGCACGCACAATGGCTTCTTGAAGATGATCAGCGACAAATTTCTCGGTCCATCAAGGAAAGTCGCGAGGAACTGGAGCAGGTGATCAGATCGTGGGCTGCTGTAGTGAGCATTGAGCAGTTCTTCAAGAGCGCTAAGGAACGCGCGACCTCTCTGCCGGAAGAGCAAAAGGCACAGCTACTTGAACGCCTTCAACTTGCTCGTGGGCTCGTCGGTACACAGGATCCACTCGAATTCGTCCGTTCTTGGAGGGCGCCGAATGAGCGATATGTACCTCTCGCTCTGAGAAAATTACCTCCTTGATCTCCACTAAGGTACGTGACGCGGAATATGGCCATAGCCCAGATCGCCTATGCGTTGCTGTCGGGTAGGAATGAGGCTGATACGGTGCCGACGGGCACTGCAAAGGCCGAATTCCTCAGGCGGAAGGCAAAGATTGACGAAACTTGAGATAAAGAGTTAAGGCGAAGCAGGTCTATGCTGTTCCCACGACCCGTCTCCTCGATTGGACGAGAAAATCTACGGACCACCTGTTCAGCTGTATCAATCTGAGCCAATAGGCGCGTCTGTTCGGCGGTATTTGTTCCAGCGACCACCCGGCATAAAGCTGAGCGCGCCGAAGGAAGGCTTCGCCCTCTTCGTCGTGCAATTGACACTGATGCCAACGAACCTTTTGTGGCGGATCTATGCGGGACCCACCCTGGCGGCCATATTTCCCAATTGCCTACTGCATAGCGAGAATCCGTGCTCGAGCGCATTGGGCTGTTGGCGTCAACGTAGGATCGTGCCCAGATGGATTGGCGGATACTGGCCGACTTTTGAGGAGTAATCGGCGTCGGTGAGTGCCTCGGCGGAGATAACCGGCCAATAATCTGGGCCACGTGATCGTGGCTGGCAGTAAGAAGTTATATTTTCTTTCAGTTGGATTTTCTTCAGGAGGCGGGGCCCCGCTTCCTGCCAGCATCTTGG
>Ga0181520_10001627_pt1 | contig 45116 bp, 39 predicted proteins | sample PEATcosm2014_Bin_29_FD_132451 | JGI IMG/M metagenome (GOLD analysis project Ga0181520, IMG submission 132451) | Peatland microbial communities from MTU Mesocosm Facility, Houghton, MI, USA - PEATcosm2014_Bin02_30_metaG | ecosystem: Environmental > Terrestrial > Soil > Wetlands > Peat | place... | reverse complement strand
GATCCAGTGCCCACAGCACCCGCTCACGCAAATCCTGCGAATACGATTGCATCCTGTCCCCCTCTCATCCGGCAGGAATATTATCGCATAGATGTAAATACTTAAATTAGAACCGCTCTAGAAAGGACTGCATCTAGCCTTCAGTCGAAGCAGGCTGGCCCCACCGCGTTTTTCTCGATATAGGCCAAAAGCTAGTGGTTCGTTTTTCCAGTAACTCTGCCCGCGCACCCAGACCGATTGCCATGGCCATCACCCGGTCGTCGTGCGTGCCGGCCCGCGCTCCGGAATTTCCATTCGCTCTGCGCACAAAACTCCGGCATTCCCCCAGCAACCGCCTGCTCTGAAACCTCTCCGGCTGTTCTACCAGCCCCGCTCCCAGCTGACCCAACACCGCGGGCCGGCTCAAAGATGTAGTCAGCCACCCCGGTTGTCCCCCTTGCCGGTAAATCCGCGCGTAGCCGCAGACCGTTTCCACCAGAGCCAGCACGCCGCTGCCATGGTTGTTCCGCTCCACAACCAGCCAGGCGCCGTTGTACTCGGCCGCTAGGGCCGTCACCAGCCGCGCCAGTTCCAGCCCCCCCACGTGGCCGGCATACTCCGCGCATTGCAGGCCGGTTTCCATCTCCAGCACCTGCGCTGCCGAGTAATCCCCTTCGCTTCCACCTCCGGCCGGGTCCACCGCCACCAAGTAAGCCTTGCCCTTTACAGGAGGCAGCCAAACTTCCAGGTCCCCGTTGCAGCGCCGCTCCACCGGATCGGGTGCCTCAGCCAGTCGGCCATCAATTGCCGCCAGCTCAAACACCGAGTCGCCGCTCGACAAAAAGCAGCTCTCTTCGTCTTCGGCATACTCTTGCCGGGCCAAACCTCGAAAATCTGCCCGGATCTTGCGCCTGTATCCGATCTGCTCCCGGTCCAACCTGTGCCGCTCCATGAGCGCCCGTTCCTCGTCCGTCAGACTGGCCTCCTCCACAGCCTTGGTCCGATAGCGTAACTCCATCCACCAGGGAAAGAAATGCCGCACCATCCCCGTCTCGGCCGCCTTCCGCCATTCCTCGTGAAAGCACCCTCCGACCCCATCCGGCGTCGACTCCAGGATCAGCTCTGCTCCCGGTGCCAGTGCCGCCCGCAACCCCGCCAGCGTCTCGCACGGATCGCCCGGCCAACGCGCCAGCTCCGAGCAATGCAGATTCTGTACCGTCAATCCCCGTCCGGCGTTTCGATCCCCTGCCGATACCACTCGGTACGTCGAGTCCATCTCCGGAAACACGATCTGCCGCACATTGGCATACGAAGTCCGCAGCGGTCCCTCCCGCAGCTCCTCCGGCAACCAGTCAAGAAACCGATGCACGATGCGAAAGATATCTTCAGCCGCCTCCTGCGTGTGAGCTACCTCCAGCGTCAGCGTCCCCGGTCGCGTAATGGTCTTCAAAAAGAACCGCGCCGCCGCCCACGTCGTGAGACCCATTTGCCGCGCCTTCAGAACAATATTCCGCTCGCCCCTGCGCCGCTCAAACGCCCGCTGCGCCGCATTCGCCTTCAGCGGCGCCGTCCATCCCTCCCGCGTTCGCACCAGCAGCAGTTGCTCCGCCAGCGCCATCCCCACCGTCTGCCCTCGCAAGCTCGCCGGGCGCATATCCATGATCTTTCCAAAACGCTCCAGTTCTTCCCGGTCCACGTTCTGAGGGCAGAGATCCCATTTCAGAGCACCCACATTTCGCTGTTCTTCCATGCTGACGCCGCCCCCAGTTTCTTCCACCGGCCGCAGCAAGAGCCCGCTATGAGCCTTCGCGCGGAAGCTGAAGGGGAGAGGCCGATTTCCCCCGGTTTGGTCGCCGCTTGTCGTTCGAAGACACTTCAAGTTCGCCGGTCCGCATTCCTCGGACCGCGAAAGATTGGCTCGCAGCGTCGCTTGTGGGAAAGTTCACAATGCTCCCCACCGGCTTCGCCGGCCCAATGACCACGGCGCCAAGCCGCAGTGTACGCAATCACGTCGCGAACCCCTGCCTATTGCATGATGTACTGCGACGTTACAGACACCGTAGGAGGCGTCGTGCACGTCGGGCCATTGAGCACCCCAATGATGACCGCATCGCCAGCCGCAACATTCAGGGAGCCGGAAGAGGAGCTTAGGAATGCTGGAGCAGACGCGCTGTTGGTCGTCACAGAAGGCCCTGCCAATGAGTTCGTCTGATCGTAAAGCCCCACTATCGGATAGGTGGTGCAGGTTCCGGTTCCCGTGACCAGGACCGATATCTGCTTGAAGGTCATTGCAGCGTAAGCCTGAATCTTCGCGCATTCAATGCCGCTTGCGCTCAATGCACAACCCGCCGTGCTCCACATCATTACCGGAGCATTGCTCATTTTCGTCCCGTTCACCGTCACGGTCGTAGCAGCAAGATTCCCGCTCCCATCGTCCAGAATATTGTTGGCGGTATAGACCTTTCCCGCGCCGTTGATGTTCAGGCCACCCTTCGAAGTGCCCGCCATCTGGAGTTGCAAGTAATTGCTGGCAGATCCTGCTCCGAAATTGTTCAAGACAAGAAGCCCCATATTGTTCGTCGACGGAGCTACACCGAATCCGACTGACATACTACTGCCGGTGAACGTATTCGGAGCGAGAAAATTGAAAGGATTCAGGTTTCCCGTGGAACTCGACGATTCCCATGTTGTCACGCCGTTGTAGTCGTCCTGATTGGAAAGCGTATTCACCCACGCCTGTGCCGGAGCCGTCATTCCGAGAACGCCAAAATAAGCTGGGTCGCCGTAGCCATTCGACAGAAAGTCGACAGTGGGGCTGCCGGGGAAGTACGTATAGTAACCAGTGAGGCCAACCGTCAAAGTCGCGCTGGGGTTGGTTGTGCCGCCGTACAACGGCGCAGCCAGGGTCATCACCGTTCCCGCACTATTCACAGCTCCTGTCGGAGCCAGATACACATTGCACGGGGTGCAACTTCCACCGTCGTTCAGTTCTGCGGCCTGCCCGTTCCAGATTCCGGTCGGGTTGAAACCGCCTCTGCCTCCGCTCACCCAGGTGATTGTGCTTGAGCCGCCCGTGCTCGACACGGTGTAGGTGACCGGTTTGGACGTAGCCCACAGATACGAACTGTTGAAGTAGTTGGTGCCTCCGCTGTTGTAGGAACGGACAATGAAGCGTCCGTATCCAGGTGCCGCAAGTTCGGAGCTGTGAAATCCATAGTTCGCCGCCTGGTAGATCGTAATCAGATCGTCCGGTGCCGATATCCCTTCATTCCCCGAGTAGGTCATGAATTCCTGACCGCCCTCGAACTGGGTGTTGTCGCTGAAATACCACTGCCGCGGTCCATTCGTGCCCGTGTGGGTCGCGTTGTAGGTGCCCACCACCAGCGCCGCTGAGAACGGAAACACCGCCTGAGCGCCGGTAAAGCCAATTTGATTGATTTCATCGCTGGTGGGGCAATTGTTCGGGCATCCTACTCCACCCGTCATTAACATGAACGAGGCTTGCCCCGTGAAATGTTCGCCAGAATCCCGCAGTTGCGGGGTGTGCCAGAATGACTCCCTCACCACACCACTGAGAGCGTTCGACGGAGTCACTCCACCGATTACCAGCGCGGAGCCGAGCAAATTGTTGACCCTCAAGTTTGTGCTGACAAACTGATCGATCCCATTGACCCTTTCGCCGATCACCCCCGTCAGAGTCCTCCATCCGGTGTCTGTGATCGTCAAGTCGGATTCGCCGGCGTTGATCATCTGGCTCGAGGGATTCTCCATTCCCGCAGAGGTCCCAATCCAATCGACCACGGGGGCAACCCTCTCGGCCACCAGTGCTGAAGACCATGAACTGGTGACAGTCAGATAATCGGGTATTGCCGAGGATGTTGCTGCCGCAGATAAGGTGAACCCCTGCGTATCGGTGGCCGAAGACCCGCCGTAGTGAAGGCCGCTGATGGTAGTGCCTGCGGGAACGCCGACCCCTGAGATCGTCTGCCCGCTCGCGATTCCTGTCATATAATTGCACCCGCGAACAGCCGTGCTCCCCGCCGTAGTTGAACACACCAGGTCAAGCCGCGCAGGCAGAGCCAGAGTAAACTGTGTGCTCGATGCATTGCAGCTCGCACCGCTCCAGGTCCCGGCACAATTGATGTAATCGCCGGCAGGAACCCCGGTCCCCCCCACAACCATATTTGCCACAACGCCGGCGGTCGACGCGCATGTGACCACCGTGCTTCCCCCAGTGAGAGTGCAACCGGATAGCGACAACGGAGTCGCTCCCCAAACGCCCGCCGCGCCACCCGATTGTGGGTTCAGAACGGCTCCGTTCCAAAGCATGTGAATCGACTTGGTGATATTGCACGTGGTCCACACCGTGTGCGATCCGGATGAGGCTCTAATTGTGGCTTTGGTGCCGTTCGGAACTGCCGCCACCGCCTGATTGACGGCGTAGCAGTAGTCGGCCCCTGCGTGGCCGTCAGCGCTCGATACAAAGGCATCCACATCGATCTCAGGCAATACGGAAGACAGCGTCACCGGGGCTGCAACGGAACCGGACATGTTCACCGATGTTCCATTCAGCGTTCCTGTCAGCGTGCAGCCCGTAGTTGGGCACCCAGCTGCCGCCAGTGATCACGGTATTCCCTCGTAGGACAACCTGCGCGTGGCAAGCCCACCCACAGACAGCAACTGCCAGTCCGAGTATGATCGCCTTCATCTCCGCTCCTTTGATTTCTCCGTGTCGTGGTGCCCTCACCTTCGTCCCCTATTGCATACGCTCAACGGTCACGCACCGCTTCCACACGCCCCCGGTATTGGTGCCGCTGTTGGTCGTTGAATCTGTCTGGATACTCGCTCCGGATGGAAGAATCGCCATGTAAGAGTAACTGTAGTTCTTGTACGCCGACGTCCCGACATTCGTGCTGTTCAACGTCTCTGTCCCCGCCCCGACGCCGCCAACCTCTGCCGCCGACATGGATTGATAAATGCCGTAAGCAGTCGAACTGGCTGTCGTTACATAGAGATCCCCGGTAACACGATATGTCCCCGCCGCCGTGGTCGTGTATACCGTCGCCATCGTCCCGCTGACCGTCGACTCACTCATTGGCGTCTGGTTGTAAACCACGCAAGGCAGATGATCGTAGCCATCCAGACAACCGTAAGTGTTGGTGGCTTTCACAGGGGACCCGCTTGCCATTCCCACCTGGGCTGTAACCGTAGCCGTACCTGCCGCAAATACCGGAACCCCCGTCGCCGCCCCGTTGTTTACCCCGAGCCCGCCATTGGCTGCAGCCACAATGCCGGTAACGTTGGTCGCCGTCCCGGATACGCTTCCGTTCAGTGGACCATTGAAGGCTGGAGCTGTGATCGCGCCGTTATTCGCAATTGTGGTGTTCGGTCCGAACGTCGCTTGCGGCCCGGTCCCCGTATTGATCGTCGAAAGTGCGGGGCCGCTCGCCGCTCCATTATTCACGCTGAACGCGCCCGCTGCGGTAGCACCACTCCCCGCGTAGCTCGATACAATTCCTCCACTGAAGTTAGGAGCTACAAGCGGAGCCAGGCTGGCTCCAGGCAATAAGCTGCTGAGAGCCGTGGCGGGTGTCGTCCAATCGAATATCCAACTTGTGGGCACTGTGCTTTGTGGCCCCGCCGTCACCGTGTTCCCGGTTAGCGGTCCACCCGCACTCAATGCTCCGGCAAGAGCCACTACCTGCGAATTGCCCGAACCCGTAACAGTCGCTCCAGGCAGAATTGCATTTAGCGCCCCGGTTGCCGGCAGCGCCGACGCCGCAAGGCTTGTAATGGTAGCTTCCGCACCCTCGGCCCGCGTGGTTTCGGCGTCCACATATTGCTTCGGGGCCGCCTGTAACGCTGAGGTCGGATTGCCGCCCACCGTAACACTCGCTGCCGTCACCGTTCCAGATAGGCTCACGGAGGTTCCATTCAGCGGACCCGTCATCGTTCCACCCGCAACACCGAGTCCCCCAAGATTCGCCAGTGCGCCGGCAGCGGTCAACGCCCCGGTGCCACCCGATCCCACAGGAATCGTTGTCATCCCTCCGATCGCGGTTCCATTTCCAAGATAATACGCAATCTGACCGGCACTCCCCTGTCCTACTGTCCCGCTGCCGCCCCCCGTTCCTGTGCCACAACCAGTCCCGGTATTGGTGACATACCCTGAACTGTCGATCTGCAGGCAGTTCAACCCGCTGCTCGCAGCAAGCCCTGGGAACTTGATCGCATTCGCTGCGGTGAAACTCGCATACAGCGGGCTGCTGCTGCCGCCTCCGTAGACGCTGAATCCCGTACCCGATCCCGGTTCGTAATTGATGCGCACCATGCCCCCGTTATTCGAAGCATTGATGTAAGTGTCGCCACTGTTGGTGCTCTGATAGGCCTTGAAGCTGTCCAACCCGCCCGTCGCGGAATTCAATGCCCAGTTATTTGCTGTGTCCTTTACCATGTACCACTGGCTGTTCCCATTCCAGTCCTTGTAGGTGTAAGACTCCTTCTGGCTTGTCGTCGCACCCGCCCAAAGAAACTGGTCGATCTCCGCATCGGCCTGGTTCTTCACCGTCGTTGAGCCAGTGAATGTCGAAGATCCGGCCACCTGCAAGGTTCCATTGAACTGCGCGTTGCCCGCATTGCTGATCGTCGCCACGGTGGTCTCGCTCGGCCCGCCAGAGCCAATCACAACTCCCCCGGTTCCCGAGTTGTTTGAGCCGTTCAGCACCACCGCCCCCGTCCCCGCTGCATTGATCACCGTTTGATTGTTCGTGCTCGACTGCCCATGGTTATACTGCCCGATCGACAAGCGGTATACGCTGTTCAGTTCGTCCAGCACTTGAAAAAACTGCTCCCCCGCCGTCGCGTCGCTCAACCCCGTCGTCCACCGGTATCCATAATCGGTTTGGTAGCGGTCCAGCATCCCCCGCTCGTTGCCTGTCCCAATTCCGATGCGATAGTGATTGGTCACCGTGGCATCTTGCTGGCTCCCGTACCAATCGCCGTTCAAGCCGTTGAAGCTCCTGTGAAATGTGTCCAGAAAGCTGTTGCGCGTCCCATGGTCCGTCAGTTGTCCGGTAAACATCGTCCCGCCGGTAATCCAGTTATTGTAAGAACTCCCCGCATCCGCCACCACCTGGTTGTTCGAATTCTCGTTACGCAGTCCAACGATCGTATTGTTCTGCGCGTTCGCCCCCAAATGCAGCGCCGTGTTGCAGCCCTCCACATCGCCCCCGGTAAAGGTGTTGCCGTCCCCTTGCTGCAGATTGATGCCCGTCGTCCCGCTGATCGGGCTGCCCCCGCTCGTCGGGCAATCGATATGCAACCGGACAAACGTGCTCGCATTCATCCAGTCCGTCGTCGCTGCATTCGAAACCTGGTGCCCGATGGCATTGACCGCCGTCCCATATCCGCCCAGTTGCATCGCCGTGAAACTGCCTCCCGTATAGTTGCCGGTTCCATCCAGCGTCATCCCCGTCTGGTTTGAATTTCCCAGAAAATAGAGGCCCTCCAGGTCCAGTTCCTGCGTCCGGTATGCCGTCAATCCCGTTGCCGTTGCCGTGTTTGCTGCCGTTGTGTTAATCGCCACGTCGTCCATGTGGAATCCCATCGTGTCCGCTGCATAGGTCGGGTCTCCCACCTGCACCATTGCTCCCGAGCCCGAATACAGAAATACCGTTCCGCCCTGGCTCCCGCTCGCAGTGCTCGCTCCTCGCAAAGCGCACCCGTGCAAGACCACGTTCCTGGTTCCCGCAGTGACCACGATCTGGTTAGATGTGGCTATCGTCGCACACGGCAACTCTACCGTCGCATTCCCCGTCGCGATGGTCAGATTCGACCCCATCGACTGCGCCCCCGCAAAATTGCGCGCGTCGCAAGTGCCCCCATACACCGTGCTCAGCGTTCCCAGGCACGCTTGTAGCTTGGCCCCAAAATCCACACCCGGAAACTGCTCCACTTCGTAGGCGTTGCCCAACGGACTGTTCACCACAAGTGCCGCATAGCTCACTCCGCCCGTGACTCCGCCGCCCCCGCCCAACTGCGTTCCGTAGGTCTTCGATCCAATCGCATTCCACACCGTATATCCGCCGTGCCCCTTCAGCAGATTCCCGCCATAGAACGTCAAGCTCTGCCCGCCAATCAGGTTCACCGGCGCTGCCGTATCCCAATTCGCCGTTGCGTTCACACTCGCCGTAGTTGTTCCTGAGCAGCCCACCCCTCCCTGTGTCACCGCAATCGTCCCGATCGACCCCGTGCTGGTCACGGTCGCCATCGCCTGAGCAGTGCAACTCCCGCTGAATTGCAGCGCAACCTGAGCCCCGTAAGGATCGAACCCTGCTCCCTTCTCCGTACCCACTGTTACCCCGGTCACCGCGCCCCCGGCTGCCGCCACCGTCAGTTGAGGCTGGATCACACTCCACGACGGCATCACCACCGCATTCCGCACGGTCCAGCCCTGTTGCGTCCCGCTCAAGTCCAGAACCAGCCCTGTCGGCGGCTCGCCCGTAGCCGCTGAATTACCCGCCAACACCACCACGTTATCCAGCACGTTGTTCGAGCCGGCCGCTGCGCTAAATCCATGAGCCGTTTGCAGTGTAATGTTCTGCCACCGGTTTGAATCCGCATTCAATCCCGCCGGCGCCGTACCCGGCAGCGCAGGAATGGCAATGCCCGTATTCAGTCCCCTCATATCGATGTTTCGGAACTCGCTCCACTGAGGCCATTGAGCTAGGTAAAGCCCGCACGTGTGGGTCGAGTGCGCCCCGGGAAATTGCGCAGCCATCGGATCCACACCCGTCGCTGCGATCTCCAAATTCTCGATCTCCGCTACTTGCAGCCCATTCCCACCCGCGCCTGTCGCTGCCGGCATCGCGATCCCGCAATTGCCCACGGCCCAGCCTGCTCCTGTACCCATGGTTCCAAGCTGTCCGTTCCCGCCTGGGGAGAAAATCGAATTATTTTCGAGCGGTCTGCTCTTCCCGCAACTTCCCGCCGGTGCCCGTCCCGCAGCCACCGAGCAGGACACGTCCAAGCTCTGATCCACATAAATCGTCAGATCGTGAATCCGCGTATGACTCAGCAGATTCACGCTATCCGCAGCCGTCGCCAACACATCCTGGCCCGGATACCCCATCAGCGCCGAAACCTGCTTGCCCATTCCGCCCAGCGACTCCCCATGCCAGCTCAACGCCCGCGTCTTGCACGTCCCCTGCGGAATCGCCAGGGATACCCCGTGCGCGTTTGCATAACTCAGCGCCGCCTGCAGCGCATTGGTATCGTCCGTCTGCCCATCGCACACCGCGCCAAATTCCTTCACGCTGCGCTCGTACTGCTGCGTCTTCATCGTTCGAAGATCGCTCACGTACACCCCGTTCGGGTTCGTGAAGCTATCCGTTCCCGCGTACACCGGCGGGATCTCCACAGCACCGCTCGTCCCCGCTGCGCTCACCGCCGCCTGAATCGTAGCCTGCGATGTTCCCGGGATCGGTGCCTGCACGCCATTCAACGCCGGTGTATTCAGCGCTCCGGTCATGTTCCCGCCGCTCAGCGGAACCATCAGGCTTACCTCGGTGTCTACATAGTGCTTATCCGCCGCTTGCAAGGGCTGTGTCGGGTCACCACTCAAATAGAGCGGCCCCGTCAAGTTCCCGCCTGACGCCGTCAGCAAACTCCCGGTCAGTTCCGCAATCGCCTGGTCCACATAGGCCTTGCTCACCGTCTGCACTGCCTGGGCCGCTGGCATCAGCTGTGCCCGCACTTGACCCAACGCCGCTTGGGCAGCGGACGGCACCACCCAGTACTCCGTGCTCGTCGTCCCGTCTTTCATGTGGTAAATCGCCGTATAGTAGAGTCCAGCTGGAGTCGATCCTTGGTTCGGAGCCAGATTCACGCTCACAAAACCGTCCGCCCCAATCGTCAGATTCATCGCGCCCGCAGTCACGGCTTGCCCACTCGCTGTCGTGAACGCCGGCCAGCTCACGTTCAGTGTCCCCGCGCCGGTCTGGCCGCTGGCTCCATATACCGTCCCTTGAACCGTCGTTGTGGTGACCGCCTGAGCCCCAACCAGTTGCGCCATCCCCAGCAGACATAGTCCCCACGCAAGTCCAAGCCCCATCCGTCTGCCAGCCCCAAAACAAGCGTCCTTCGTGAGCTTCATCCGTATCTCTTCCTTCTCGTGGAGTGTCCGAACCCTGCACTCCCTCGGCTCGTTCCTCTCCCGCAAAATCAATTTCGGGCCATGCCGCCTGTGCACGGCGGCTTCGCCAGGTTTCCTCCCTGGACACACACTCGAATCTTCTTTCTTGCTTTTCCGCCTTTGCCCCCAACGACTGCTTCTCGTCGTTGGGGGTCTCGGTCGAATGCCGCAATGGCCTGTCCGTTTCAGGCCGTGAGTCATCAAAGGCCTATTCCCGATTCCTCCCTACCAACTCTCCGGCCCCCTCGGCCCCCTCGCCCGACCACTCCGGCTCAGCTTCCAATTGCCGCGCCAGGCTCTGGACTTCCTGCTCCACCTTGCCCTGTTCCAATCCCAGATTTGCCAAGACAAGCAAGAACTCCGCACTCGCCAGGTCGCCCTCCAGCGTCCTGTCCAGTAGCAATTGGCTGATCTTCTCGCTGTTTTCCGTAACGGCCTTTCCCGCCGCCTCGCACAAGGCCCTTACGCTCTTTCTCTTGGGCTGAAACCCATCCAACCCTTTCCCCCGCGCCCCCCGCACCGTCTTGCTTCCCGAAGCCTGTTTCTGCTGCCTCGATACGGCCATCTTTCCGCCATTCCGGCCACTCTTCCACGGTCGTTCGCTCCCCGTAGAAAGCAGAAAAGGGGCAACCCCATGCGGAGTCACCCCTTTGAAAAGCACTTCCTGAATGTCGATGCCTCTTCTTCCTCTCTACGCCGGCGCCAACCCGCGGAGATGGCCTGAAGAAGATTCTGGAAAGCTTCCAAGCTTTCCTCTTCTGCTCATTCTGTCTTCAATGTCCCTAGATTACCTAAATCCATACAAATTCCATGCAATTCGCCGCACCCCACTCATCCAGCATATTTTCAAGCACTTAACTCTGCAACGAATTCGCTGAATACTTGACATCCCTCCCAAACCGGAACGCTTTGTCCCAAGATCTATCTCCTCCCGGCGCCAACATGGTGATTTGCACGGTCACCTCCGACTTCTGACTCCCGATCCCTGATCCCTGATCCCTGATTTACCATATCCCCGTGACCTCCCAAGCTCCCCACGATCCCATCCTCCTCGTCCATGGCGGTGCCTGGGCCATTCCACCCGATGCTGCGCAAGCCCACCTGCAAGGTGTGCAGGCTGCTCTCGAAGCCGGTTATGCCATCCTCTCCCTCGGCGGCTCCGCCCTCGACGCCGTCGAAGCCGCCGTTACCGTTCTTGAAGACGACCCCACCTTTGACGCTGGCCGAGGCAGCTTCCTCACCGCCGATGGCCGTGTACAGCTTGACGCCCTGCTCATGGACGGCGGACGCATGAAAGCCGGAGGCGTGGCATGCGTCGAACACCTTCGCAACCCCATCCAGGCCGCCCGCCTCGTTCTCGAGAAAAGTCCCCACGTCTATTTCGTCGGACCCGGCGCAGAACAGTTCGCCCACTCCCACGGCATGACCCTCATTGAAAACTCCGAACTGGTCCTCGATCGCGAGCGCGAACGCCTCCGCCACGCCCAGGCCCGCCAATCTGCCGGACTGGCCGACGAAACCTTCTCCGGCCGCATCCTTCACGACGACAAGAGCCCAGAAACCGCCGCCGACCCAGACCATGCGAGTTTTTCAGGCTCGGAAAACGCGAAGCGCGCCGAGGACGGCTCGAACGACAGCCACGATACGGTCGGCGCAGTTGCCATTGACTTCCAAGGCAATCTCGCGGCCGCCACCTCTACCGGAGGCACCCTCAACAAGACTCCAGGCCGCGTCGGCGACTCTTCTCTCATCGGGTGCGGATGCTATGCCGACAACCTCGCCGCCGCCGTCTCCCTCACCGGATGGGGAGAGCCCATCATGAAGCTCGTCCTGGGTAAATGGGCCACCGACCGCGTCGCCAACGGCACCGCACCGGAAATCGCCGCTCGCGAAGCCATCTCCTACCTCTACAACCGCCTTGGAGGGCACGGCGGCATCATCCTCCTCGGCCCCGACGGCCGCTTCGGCCTCGCCCACAACACCCCTGCCATGGCCTGGGGCCTCGCCACCCCTTCAGGACTCCAAACCGGCCTCTCCGTCTAACCCCAAGACCATCTGGCGCTTCCTTATTCCTTCTTTGGATCGCTTGGGCAACAATAAGCCATGTATATTCGTCTCGACTGGTCCCACCGGGCTCTCCCCGTTGCCCTCGGTTTGATCACACTCGCAAGTGTCGTCGTGTTGCTGGTATGGGACGCCTTCCCCCATCTCTTTCCCTCCCGAGCCCACGATCTACTCGGCGCGCTTCCTCTGGCCCTCATCGCCCTCGCCTACCTCGCGTACCAGGCAGTCCACCGCCCCGCCTGGAAAGAAGTCTTCAAAGCCGTACTGCTGGCCGTAGCCTTCCTCTTCTGGGCGGCCAATCAGTTGTGGCCGGACATCCCCCAAGCCACCCTCTACAACGACATCGCCATCGCGCTGTTTGTCCTGGATGTCTTCCTGGTCATGATCGGCTGGCCCCCGTCCTCGCCGGACGAGTCCTTCGCAGAAACCTATGCGCCCTCCCATGACGGAAGCGATAATTGACAACCCCTCGAGCAGCTGATCGGGGCGTCGGCGCCTCATGTGTGCCAGGGCCGGCAGGCCCCGCCGATTCACCTGGAATCAAACCTGCCCCGACCAAGACTCCGCTAACTTCCGAACTCGCGATGACCGCGAAGCGGTCGCTAACTTGCGGAAATCGTTTCAACAAAGATCGTTCTCATCCGATTGAAATTAGCTCCGATTCTTCCTGGCCTTCAGGCTACTTTTTCGCCCGCTTGTAAAACGGAAGCGCCACCTGTTTCGCCCGCACCTGGTTGGCTCGCACCTGCACCAGCACGTCCTCTCCGCTCGCAGCCACCGCCGCCGGAACCAGCGCCATGGCGATGTTGGTTTTCAGAAACGGCGCCGGCGAGCCGGATGTAATCGTGCCGATTTGCTCCCCGCTCAAAGACAGTACCAAGTACCCGTCGCGGCCAATCCCGCGCTCCACCATCTCCAGCGCTACAACCTTGCGCTTCGGCCCGCCCGCAGCCTCCACCGCCAGCAGCGCGTCCCGTCCGATAAAGGCGCCCTTGTCCAGCTTCAGCCAGCGTTCCAGACCCGCCTCCCACACGTTGATCTCGTCGGAAATCTCATGGCCGTAGAGAGGCATCCCCGCCTCCAGGCGCAGCGTGTTCCGCGCTCCCAGCCCGCACGGCCGTATGCCGAATTCGCCCCCCGCCTCCATCAGCGCGTTCCACATCTCCTCCGAATTTGCCTGGTCGGCCGGAATGTACACCTCGAAGCCGTCCTCGCCGCTATAGCCGGTCCGCGCAATCAGTACGTTGTGGATGCCCGCAACCAGCCCCCACGCAAACCAGTAGTTCTTGATCCCCGCCAGATCCACCTTGGTCAGCTTCTGCAGCGTCTCCAGCGCCCGCGGCCCCTGCACAGCCAACTGCGAGTAGTAGCTGGAGTAGTCGTTGATATGGATCCCCGGCCAGCTGCCCACTTGTTTGCGAATCCAGGCGTAGTCCTTATCCTTGGTTCCTGCGTTCACCACCAGCAGGTAGTCGTTATCTCCCAGTCGGTGCACCAGGATGTCGTCTACATAAGTGCCCTCGGGGGTCAGCAGCGCAGAGTAGTGCGCCTGCTCGTCCTTGAGCTTGGAGGCGTCGTTCATGGTGACGTGCTGCACGGCCGCCAGCGCGCCCGGGCCGCGGAACTGGATCTCGCCCATGTGGCTCACGTCGAACAGCCCCACGCCCGTACGCACGGCCATATGTTCGGCGATCAGGCCACACCCTGGGCACGGGTATTCCACGGGCATGTCCCATCCGCCAAAGTCCACCATCTTGGCTTTCAAGGCGCGGTGTGTTGCGTTCAGTGCGGTTTTCTTCAATTCGGCTGCGACGGGGGAAGCAGGGGTAGTCATCGATATTCCTCTCAGCAACTTTACTCCACCGAAGATAGGCACTCGCCGCCGCTCAGGTCAAACTCCCGGCAACGCTCGCTTAGCATTGAGAATGTGGAGACCACCGGCAAGACAGAAAGAAAGGTACGTCGATGAATCACGTTCGAGGCATGTTGATGTTGGTGGCTGCGGCCATCGCCCTTTACCGAGGCTGGAAGATCCATACAGGGCACAATGCTCTGCTGGCCTACGGATTGGGCGCGCTGGCCCTGGGTTTGGCCATCTGGCACCTCACCCGCCCCACCCCCCAGAAGCGCATTTGAGCAGAAGACCCATCTGACACCATCCATGAGGTCCACTCCGATATGGCCACACTCTACAACCGCATTCAGGGCCGCAACGTCGAGCTTGGCAGGCCTCGCCCAACCGCAGCGCTTCCTAGGAAAAGGTTCGCACATCCTCACCCCCTCCGCAGCAACTTTGCCTATCCATTCCGTGTCCTAAGGTTTGGAAAGGTTGGGCAATTTGTTGCCCACGGAGGAACTCCATGGTGACCACAGGGTTGGGTGCATTGGCGCTGATTCGGATGGAGCTCGGCCGGGGCGGCGGGCTGTTCTTGATGCTGATCGAATTGGCGGTTGTCGGCGTCCTGGTCTGGGCGCTCACCCGACCCGGTACCGACGGCGCTGCCAAGAATTGAGCCTGGAATCGGCCGTTGAGACCCCGGGGGGGCGCCATGCGCGAGGTCTTGAGATCGCCAAGAGTTCGCTAACTCGCAAACTCGCAATGACCGCGAAGCGGTCGCTAACTTGCTGAATTAATTAGAAAAATGGCCGCTCCACGATCATGGCCACTCTTAGCTGCTCCCGGGCCACCGAAAATTGCGGAACCCTCGGTCCCGGTAACCTTCTGTGGTTCGCAGAAAAATACCCGTTCACCCTCGACCGCCATTACCAGGTGGTATTCAGTGTTCCCCAACTACTTTTTCCTCGCCCGCCAGAACGAACTCACGCTTAAGTAGAGGAACACCGCCATCACACCCGCAGTGAGCAGAAACGTGCTGTGTTCCGGTCCGTGCGCGTAGCTGGCCCGGGTTCGCCACAGGATCGGCGCAAACACCACCACCGGCAAAAAGAAAAACACCCCGGTCACTTCCAGCCACAGAATTCCCCCGATGCGGCCAAACGGTCGCAGAAAGCCACCCACCCCGCGGGCCATGCCTCGGGTGACCTTTCCGGCAGCTTGGCCGGCGGCGCGATTCTGAGCGCCTGCCGCAGCGCTTGGCTGGGCCGCAGGACGCCCGCCCGCCGCAACCTGCTGGCCGGCGATGCGCCCGGCGATGCGCAAGCCGATTCCCAGCGTCCGGCCGATGGAGTGCGGTTTCATTCCGTTTATGATGGTAGCAGCGCCTCTTGCTTTCCCGCTTTTTCTTCTCTTTCTGTCGCTTCGCAGTTGCCCTGAATCGGCGTTGGAAGTAAGGTAGATAAATCCTTTGCCGCTACCCGCGCGGTATCCTAGCGCTGGCCGCAGTTCCTGGAGGTACCGTGACATCTCGTCTGCGTGAACTGATTCAGCAACTCGGCGAAGCGATCCATGAGTCGGTCATTGAGAGCGAACAGATCGCCGGAGTGGTGCAGGATATCCGCAAGCACGGATTCGATGTGCTCTTGATGCTGGAAGCCACAATCGGCCTCAATGAGGTGACAGCAAAGGAGCCTGAGGCTGTCGGCTCTGGCACGCCCGTACCCGGCGAAGACCCGCCGTTCACCCAGAACGACCTCCACTTCCTCCACTCCCTGCGCATCTCCGTCGAGGGCGAAGCCGAGAACGCCTCCGACTCCGACACCGACTAGCCTGCTCGATCCGAGGGATTTCCCCGCTAGCGCCGCTAGGTTTGGGGTGATAATCGTTCCATGGCCACCCTCCCCAACTCGGAAGACCTTTGGACTGTCGAGCAATACCTGCGGACCAGTTGGAGCCCGGACCGCGAGTTCGTGGATGGTCGGATCGAGGAACGGAACTTGGGAGAGAAAGAGCACTCCATTGTTCAGCGGTATCTGACGGTACTATTCGCGATCAAACGGGCGGAGTGGGGCGTTGAGGTCTTTCCCGAACTTCGCACCCAGGTTGCCGCAACCAACTTTCGCGTTCCGGATGTCCTGGTGGTCCGTTCAGGCGATTCTTTCCAACGCTACCTTACCCGGCCACCGCTCATCGCCATCGAGATTCTCTCCCCTGAGGACCGGTTGAGTGCCATCAGGGATAAGGCCGCGCAATACCGCCAGTTCGGCATCGAGAACATCTGGATCATCGACCCGGAGCTTCGCCTCGCCTACAGCTTCACATCTGCTGGGCTCGAACAAGTCCGTTCCGGCGAGCTCACCATCCCCTGCACCCCAATTCGCTTGGTGCTCAGCGAGCTGTTTGCGGAGCTTGACCGGGCGTAAGAGCCCCTCGGCTCTTGGTACGATGGTCCGCACCAGGTTATGCCAAAAGGCCCGTGGCGTCTGTTTTCCTATTTCCCCGTGGGGCTTCTCAGGGAAAGCATAATCGGGCAATAGCCTCGATATGTCGTGCATCCGTTCCGCAGCAACCGCCCAGAATGCGCGTCCCGAATCGACCGCGAATGCGCGCCACAATCTTGGCGAATTCCAGTGGATCGTCCGCGTCGAGATAAGCGGCGTTATCAAACTCCTCCGGACTTTTGCGCGACGTATTGCCCTGCAACCCTACCAATCTTTCCGTCGCGCCCGTCCTGGCTTTTTCGGCCACGCCCAAAGCACTCTCAAAATGGACAGGGTGAACACAATTTGCCAGATAAGCCGACGGCCGATGAGAAACAACCTCGTCGATTGCCGCGATCGCGTCAGCTACCGGAGTGCCGTCCAGAAGCGTCCCGTCGGGGCGCAGCACAAAGCTCAGCAGATACGGGCAGCCGGAATCGCCCATCGCCCGTGCCAAACCGAGCGCCTCGGAAACCGCAGGCAGGGTTGTGCCGATGAGGAAGTCCACTCCGGCCTGAACAAGCGCTTGAACTTGCGATGTATGAAATCGCTCTGCCACCTCCGCGCTCAACGCCTCTTGTGGTTTATAGCAATCACCCCGGCATCCCAGGAGCCCGCCCACAAAGACGCGCTTGCCGAAGTCGCCGTATCGGCCGCGCAACTCGGCCAGCAGGCGAACCGCATCGATCGAGACTTGGTCGACACCGGGAAAGCAGGTCCGCGCCAGGCGTTCGCGATTGGACCTCCAGGTCGGAGTGCAAACCAGCATGTTCGCGTCATAAGAGCGGGCAACTTCAATATATTCCCGCCAAAGCGCGGTGAGCGTTTGGCGGCCTTCTTGCGTATAAAGCAACGATGCGTGCGCTACGTCTGGATCCAGCGAAATCCCGGAGCCGCGCCGGATGCGCTCGACCATAGCCCCTTCCGTGAGAAGAGGCCCTCTCGCTGCCAGCACCGACCTAAACCGCTGCCGGGTATCGTCCATGTCGAAAACAACTTCCTCAATGTGGGGTGCCCCAGGTTCCGCTTCTGGGACCTGGGATCGCACAGCCCCTTAGCTCTTCAGCGCCACTCGGATATGCAGTTCCTTCAACTGATGATCGCTCACCGTGGTCGGCGCATCCGCCATCAGGTCGATGGCCTTGGCGCTCTTGGGGAACGCGATCACCTCGCGCAGGCTCGGCGCTCCGGCCAGCAGCATCACGATGCGGTCCAGACCCAGCGCAATGCCCCCGTGCGGCGGCGTCCCGTACTCCAGCGCATCCAAAAAGAACCCGAACCGCTTGTGCGCTTCCTCGTCGCTGATGCCCAGGGACTGGAAGATCTGCTGCTGCACGTCCTTGCGGTGAATCCTGATCGAGCCCGAGCCCAACTCCAGCCCGTTCATCGCCAGGTCATAGCAGTTGGCGCGCACACTTGCCGGGTCGCTCACCAGGTTGGCCATGTCCCCCTCGTGCGGTGAAGTGAACGGGTGGTGCGCCGGCATCCACTTGGCAATCGCCGTGTCGTACTCGAACATGGGGAAATCCACAATCCAGATAGGGTTGAAGGCCGCTGAGCCATCCACCGCCTCGCCTCCGCTCCATGGATCGGCTTCTTTGACCACAGCTTCCGTTGTCGCAAAGGCGCCGTGGCGCTCGGCATACTTCTTGGCCAGCTCGGTCCTGAAGTTGCCCGCAGCCGAGTACACATTGATCTCCCGCTCGCTCAGCCGGCCCTCGAACTTGGTGTCGCTGGCCTTGATGTGGTGCGCCGGATCTCCAGCTACAATGATTACAAAGTCAGCATCCGCCGCCCCCGCCAGCTCCCGCACCTTCACCGCCGCCTCGGGGAACCCCTTGGCCAGCCGCTTGAAGTCGTCAATGAACTTGGCGCCCTTCTTCAGATCGAACATGGGATGGTTGTCTTCGCGTTCCTTGCGGCTCAACTCGCCCACGTTGGGAATACGCAGAGCCACCACCGGCAGCGCCGGATCGATCTGCAGTGTGGCCAGATTGTCATCCGTGAAAGCCGAGCGCACGTCCGTCAGCCCCGGCAGCCGCAGGTCCGGCTTGTCTGAACCAAACTGCCGCATGGAGTCGTCGTAGGTGATGCGCGGAAACGGCGTCGCCAGCGTAACCCCGGCCGCGGCAAAGCCTGCCGCCAAAAACTTCTCCACCACGGCAAACACCGTCTCCTGCCGCGGAAAGCTCATCTCCAGATCGATCTGGGTGAACTCCAATTGCCGGTCGGCGCGCAGGTCCTCATCGCGGAAGCAGCGAGCCACCTGAAAATAGCGATCAAACCCCGAGCACATCAGAATCTGTTTGAAGATCTGCGGCGACTGTGGCAGCGCATAAAACTCGCCCGCGTGCACCCGGCTGGGCACCAGGAAATCGCGGGCGCCCTCGGGCGTCGACTTGGTCAGAATTGGCGTCTCGATCTCAAGAAAGCCCTGCTGGCTCAGGTTGTCGCGGATGGCCAGCGTAATGTCGTGGCGCAGCTTGAAGTTGCGCTGCATCTCCTGCCGGCGCAGATCCACATACCGGTATTTCAGCCGCACTTCCTCGTTCTGAATCGCGTCTTCCGACGGCGAAAACGGCGCCAGCCGCGCGTCGTTCAACACCAGAAGCTGGGTCGTCTCGATCTCGATCTCGCCGGTCACCATCTTGGGATTGATGGCGTCCGCGTCGCGCAGCCGCACCGTGCCCACCGCGGCGACCACGTACTCCGACCGGACCTGTTCGCCCTTCTCGTGCCCTTCAGGGGTCAGTTCCTTGTCTAGCACCACCTGGGCAATGCCCGTGCGGTCGCGCAGATCCAGAAAGATCAGGTTGCCGTGGTCGCGGCGGCGGTTGACCCAGCCCATCAGAACAACCTGTTGGCCGGCGTGAGCGGCGCGCAATTCGCCGCAGAGATGTGTCCGTTCGAGGCTTCCTAGAAAATCAAGCAATGCCCTTGTCCTTTATTCGCTTCTGGTCTCAAAAAAAACACTAGGCGTGATGGCCATCCACGCTGGGTGCCCGAGGTCCCTCGCTTTTGGGGACCTGGGAAACCTCGAACCCCAACGCCATCGGTCACGCCGAAAGAAACGCCGCCAACTCCGCGCGCGCAACCTTGCTCTGTATCCCGCTGGCGAAGTCCTTCACCGTCAGAATACCGGATTGAAGCTCGTCCTCGCCGAGGATCACGATGGCGCGCGCGGACTTGTCGGCAGCGTCAAAGGATTTCTTGAGGCGAAAGCTGCCCTCTCCGAGCTCTATGCGGAGACCAGCGCATCGGAGTTCACGAGCCAGAGCCAAAGCGGCGGGGTTCATTCCCTCGCCTAACGGGGCTATGAATGCGGCTGCCCTCTCGTTCAGCATAGCGGATTCCGGGACCTGTTGAGAGAATTCCAAAGCCTTTAAAGTCAGGACAAGCCGATCCTCGCCCATGGCAAACCCGATCCCCGGCGCCCTCGGTCCGCCCAGCATCTCGCTCAGCCCGTCGTAGCGGCCGCCGCCCAGCAGAGCATTTTGCGCACCGAGGCCTCCGTGCGTGAACTCGAAGGTGGTGCGCGTGTAGTAGTCGAGTCCGCGCACCAGGCGCGGATTCAGCGTGTACGGCACCCCCGCCGCATTCAGCGCCGCCGTCACCGCGGCAAAGTGCGCCTTCGAAGCCTCGTCCAGCGAGTCGGCAATCACCGGCAGCGTCTCAATCAGCGGCTGGTCGGCCGGAACCTTGCAGTCCAGCACCCGCAGCGGATTGGTCTCCGCGCGCCGCTGGCAATCCGGACACATCTGAGCAGCAATGGGAACGAGGGCTGCCCGAAGCGCTTCGTTATACCGCGCCCGATCCGCCGAAGACCCCACTGAGTTCAAATTCAAAGTCCACCCGCTAATGCCCAACTCGTCCAGCAGCGTAGCCAACATCTCCAGCACTTCCGCATCTCGCAAGGGGCTTTCGCTCCCCGCTGAGACCGGACCAATCACCTCGGCGCCGATCTGCGAAAACTGCCGATAGCGACCCTTCTGCGGCCGTTCCCGCCTGAACTGCGGCCCGATGTAATAGAGCTTCTGCAACTGCCCGCTCTCGCCCAGTCCGTGCTCGATATAGGCGCGCACCACCCCGGCCGTGTTCTCCGGCCGCAGCGTCAGCGACTGCGTCTTCTCCGACTGCGCCCGCGCCCGATCCTCCCAGGTGTACATCTCTTTGGAGACAATATCGGTCTCCTCGCCCACGCCGCGGGCAAACAGCCCCGTGTCTTCAAACAGCGGGGTCCGGATCTCGCCGAAGTTGTAGCGGCCAAACACCGACCGGGCGGTCGCCTCGATGCGGTTCCAAAGCGCCGTTTCTGGCGGCAACAAGTCGCGGGTCCCGCGAACAGCTTTCAATGTGCTCATAGCCTCTTTAGTTTAAATGTTTGCCGCCGATCCGCTGGTACAGCGCACAAAGTGCTCGTACAATCGTCTTGCATGCACCGGCCGATTCCAAGGCAGGTCGTGCGGAATGCCAAGGAGCCTGGCCATGATGTTCCATGTGGTTATTCATCCCGAAGAGGACGGCTGGATTGTGGCCGAGTGCCCCGCGCTGCCCGGCTGTGTGAGTCAGGGCCGGGACGAGAAGGAAGCGTTAGCCAATATCCGCGAGGCCATCGGTGGCTGGCTCTGGGCAGAAGACCAGAAAGCCGCCAATGCCCTGCCGGCAGGCCAGATGCCCGTGCTCGTCACGGTTTAGCTATTGTTTCTAACTATTTCCTCGTTCCCGCCCTTTTTTCCACCATTTCCGAAGTTTGCACCAATTACTGTGCTTTCGTTTTCTCAAACATAGAGAGAGCGAGGTTCAGGTATGGGGAAGCTCAGCAACATCTCCGGCAGAGAAGCTGTGAGGGCTTTGAAAGGGCAGGTTGGTTTGCCCGCGGTCAAACCGGAAGCCACTTGGTGCTTACCAAAGCGGGTATTCGGGCAAATCTCACAGTTCCGCTCCATCCCGAACTCGCTCCTGGTACGCTACGGGCGCTGATTCGTACCGCTTGCCTTACCGTGGAGGAATTTCTAGAGCTACTTTAAGTCAACCACTTTGGCGCGAATTGTTAGCCTCCCTGAATGGGGTGACCCTCTCATCACCATCGACGCCGTCTCCGACCGCTCCGGCGTCGAGCGAACCTGCTAGCAATCCCCCTGCATCCTGCCGCCCAGTCCCGCATCCAATGCCCATGGAATATCGCCTTCTTGGAGGCTCCGGCCTCAAAGTCTCCGCTCTCAGTTTCGGCACCGGCACCTTTGGTGGCGCCAACGAGTTTTTCAAGGCCTGGGGAGAAACCGACGTCGCCGAAGCCAGCCGTCTCATCGACATCTGCTTCGAAGCCGGAGTCAACCTCTTCGACACCGCCAACGGCTACTCCGACGGCCGCTCGGAAGAGATTCTGGGTAAGGCCCTCGAAGGCAAGCGCGACCGGGCGCTCATCTCCACCAAGGCCTTCTTCCCCACCGGCGGGGGACCAAACGACAGCGGCTCCTCGCGCTATCATCTCCGCCGCGCGCTCGAAGACAGCCTGCGCCGTCTGGGCACCGACTACATCGACATCTATCACCTGCACGGCTTCGACGCCCTCACTCCCATTGAAGAAGTGCAGGACACGCTCAACAAATTCGTTCGCGAGGGCAAGGTTCGCTACATCGCCTGTTCCAACTTCTCCGGCTGGCACCTGATGAAGTCCCTGGCCGCGGCCGAGCGCTACGGCTGGACCCGCTTTGTCGCCCACCAGGTCTATTACTCGCTCATCGGACGCGACTACGAGTGGGAGCTTATGCCGCTCGGTCTCGATCAGAAGGTCGGCGCGCTGGTTTGGAGTCCGCTCGGCTGGGGCCGTCTCACCGGTAAAATCCGCCGCGGCCAGCCGCTGCCTGAAGTGAGCCGCCTGCACAAAACCGCCGCGACCGGCCCGCAGGTCTCCGACGAGCATGTCTACAAGGTCGTGGATGCGCTCGACGCGGTCGGGGCCGAAACCGGCAAATCCGTTCCCCAGGTGGCCTTGAACTGGCTTCTGCAGCGCCCCACCGTCTCGTCGGTGATCGTCGGCGCCCGCAATGAGGAGCAGTTGCGTCAGAATCTGGCCGCGGAGGGCTGGAACCTCACCGCCGCGCAAGTTGCCCAATTGGACAAGGCCAGCGCTCAGCAGCCCGCTTATCCCTACTGGCACCAGCGTCTTTTCCAAGAGAGAAATCCGCTTCCGGTATGACCCGCCGCACGGCCCAGCTAACCCGCTAACTCGCTACCTCCGCAAAGCGGAGGCTAACTCGCTGTATTCTGTCGTAATTACGTTCCAGCTCGGCTGCTTTGGATCTTTTCCGCGCCTTTCACCGGCTTTTTGCCTCTTCAGGAATGCACGGAGCGCTACCTTAAAAAGGGCGCCCAGGGTCGACACGCTTAGCCCGCCGTCTCCTTGAGATAGATCTCAGTGTAATCCAGGTAGTTCTGGGCATATTCCAGGATCAGCGAGCGGTCCTTGTCGCCCAGTTCACGGCGCAGTTTGGCTGGCACCCCGGCCCACAGCGTGCGCGGCGGCACCACCGTGTGCTCGGGAACCACGGCCCCGGCTGCAATAATCGACCCCTCGCCGATGCGGCAATCGTTCAAGATCACCACACCCATGCCGATCAGAACTGCGTCCTCCACCACGCAGCCGTGCACCGTGGCGTTGTGGCCGATCGTGACCCAATCGCCCACCACCACAGGGTAGAGATTCCGTTGCCCGTGCAACACCGCGCAGTCCTGTACGTTGGAGTTGGCTCCAACCCGGATCGAGTTGACATCGCCGCGCAACACGGCGTTCATCCACACCGAAGAGCGTTCGCCCAGCGCCACATCTCCGATAACCTGCGCAGAAACATCGACATAGCATCCTTGAGAAATGCGGGGCCCTTGCCCCTGGTAGCTGCGGATCATGACTCGGCGACCTCACTCCGGGGAAGGGATCCCCATGGAGAGTGTAAAAGAGAAGGCAGGTCTGGCCGCAAAAGGGAATCTGTTTCCCTCGCAACCAAAAACGAACCCGAAGCAGTGCAAACATCGTTGGAGGGGTACTGAAAACGTGACCAGAATCCGAGAAATACAGTATGCTGTAGATGCCCGTTGGCATGTTTGGAGGTGGATTTTTTTGGCAGAGGTTCGTGTTCAAGAAGGCGAGCCGCTCGAAAATGCGCTGCGCCGGTTTAAGCGGAAGGTACAGCAGGAGGACATCATCAAAGAAGTAAAACGTCACTCCTACTATCTGAAGCCCGGTGAAAAGCGCCGCGTGAAAGCAGCTCTCGCGCGGAAGCGGAATCGCAAAAAGGCTCGTAAAGAGCAAGACTAGTTGTATCTTTCTGGTTGCATCTCGCTACCGGGCCGGTTTGTAAAGCAGATCGGCCCGGGTGAGCAGTTGTAAATCGCTTTAGCATCACGCAGCGCCTTTCGGGCGTGTTCCTTTGGTTAGTCTTTCTGGGCTTCCAGAAAGACGGACGATATCCGCTTCCTTTTCGCGGTCCGGGCCCTTGTTGTGGCAGTAAGTTCGAAGACAGGGAAACGGGGAACGGCAAGGTTGTAGAGCAGTGGCCGATTTCAGCGCACCTCCCTTCTTCGGGGAAGCCGGCCATGGACTTTACCGACAAAGTGTTGAAGTGCATCGATTGCGGCGCCGAGTTTGTTTTTACAGCAGGCGAGCAGCTGTTTTTCCACGACAAGCAATTCAAGAACGATCCCAAGCACTGCAAACAGTGCAAGGCCCGGCGCGCCAATGGAAGCGGAGGACCTCGCGTCCGCCAGGAAACGCGCACGGTCTGCTCGGAGTGTGGAGAGGAAACTACCGTCCCCTTCAAGCCAACGCAGGGTCGTCCGGTGCTGTGCCGCGGGTGCTTCCAAAAGCACCAGGGACAGCCGCAACCGGCGCAACCGGCCAATCCAGAGCCGGAGCTAGTCTAGCGCTGCACTGAAAATCATGTCCCCCCTGAATCCGGTTGGAAAGCCTGCAGCTCGCAGCAGTGTGGCCAATTGCGCCCAGTGACGCTGGCTGTGCAACAGGGCATGCGCCATCAGCTTGCGCCGAGACGCGCTTCGCAGCTGCGGCGGGAGCCACGCGTAATCCAGCGCCAAGACTGTCTCCCAGTCCTGCGCCGGGTCGTCCAACAGCCTCTTGAAAACTACGGCCGCCTGCTGGTGGAGCCCGAAAAGCGCCTCCAGCGGACCGGCCGGAAGATCCTCCCGGGCCTGAAGGGGAAGACCCCCGATTCGCTGCGCCCAGCGCAAATCCGCCACCCAAATATGCCGCACCAGCCCTTGCACCGTCCCCGCACCGTCTATGCTGCATGGCAACTCCAGCAGCGCCGGGTTGGCGTCGAAATGACCCTTCCAGAAGCCGGAGCATTCCTGGCTCCAAGCAAGCAGTTCGTCGAGTCCGATCGCAGAAGTCATAGTGCCTTCTTCAGGGCGCGATGCCCGATATCGTGTCGATAATACATCCCTTCGAAGTCAATTTCCGCCATCGCCTGATAGGCGCGCGAAAGCGCCTCTTCTAGCGAGGGCGCGGATGCCGATACGCCCAGAACCCGGCCTCCTGCCGTCAGCAGCTGGCTGCCGACCTGAACCGAGCCGGAGTGGAAGACCTGCACTCGGGGAACCTCGCCCGCTATGCCCAGTCCGGAGATAGGAAATCCGGTCTCATAGCTGCCGGGATAGCCGGCCGAACTGGCCACCACACAAGCGGAAGCGCCTGGGCTCCAGCGCAATTCGGTTTCCGCTAGCCGGCCGTCGATGCAGGCTTCCAGCGCGTCCACCAGATCGCTCTCCAGGCGCAGCAGGATGGCCTGCGTTTCCGGATCCCCGAAACGGGCGTTGAATTCCAGCACTTGCGGACCGCGAGCCGTCATCATCAACCCAACGTATAGCACCCCGACAAACGGCGCGTCTTCTTCGGCCATTCCACGCACGGTCGGCTCGGCGATGTGCCGCAAGACCCATTCCTTCATTGACGGAGCCAGCATCTCATCGGTCGAGTAAACACCCATTCCACCCGTGTTGGGGCCCGTGTCGCCCTCGCCGATGCACTTGTGGTCCTGGGCCGGCGCCAGCGGGACCACATTCTTGCCGTCGCTCAGGCAGAGGAAACTGATCTCGTCGCCTTGCAGAAATTCTTCGATCACCACCTGCTGTTCTGGCTCGCCCAGCAGTTTGCCGCTGAAAAGCCCTTGGGCCGCTTCAATGGCAGTACGGCGCGATTGGCAGATGATCACGCCCTTGCCCGCGGCCAGCCCGTCGGCCTTCACCACGATGGGAGCATGAAACATCTCCACGGCCCTTTCCAACTCCGCCGCCGTGCTGCAAACGGCATAGTTGCCGGTGGGAATCTTGTGGCGCTGCAAGAAACGCTTCGCGAAACTCTTGCTGCTTTCCAACATGGCGGCGGCCCGGCTGGGGCCAAAGACGCGGAAACCACGCTCCTGCAACTCATCCACAATGCCCAGCGAAAGCGGGAGCTCCGGACCCACGATGGTTAAATCGGGACGCTCCGCTTCGGCCAACTGGATCATCGAGCCCACGTCCTTCAGGTTGACGGGAACGCAGCGCGCCTCGCGCGATATGCCGCCATTGCCGGGAGCGCAAACCACTTCCGTTACCCGTGTGCTGCGCTTCACTGCCCAGGCCAGCGCATGCTCGCGGCCCCCCGAACCCAAAATCAAGACTTTCATGATATGTTCCCGCTCTTCCTGTCCTGCCAAAATCCCAAAACCTATCTGAGCAAACCACACAAGGGAAGTCAAACGGCAGCTGCGCAAACTCATGCACCTCAATCCTGAAATACACTTACACTGGAAAGCATCATGCGTGCCCCCCTTCTACTCTGCCTCCCCGTCTTCGTCGCCCTCGTGCTGCCTGCTCAGACTCCCCTCGCCGAGTCCCGCGCTGCCCGGGCATATCAATCTGCAGTCCTGGAAGGGCCGCTCGCTCTCCATGCCTTCCTCGTCGATTTCCCCAAGGGTGCCGATCTGCATGTGCATCTATCCGGCGCAGTGTATGCGGAGAGCTTCATCCGTGCAGCCGGCGAAGACGGTTTGTGCGTCGACCCCGCAGCCCTCAGTTTCGCCAAGCCGCCTTGTGCAGCGCCCTTGGTGCCGGCAACACAGCTCTCGGGCAACCTCACATCGGCTAACCAGGACCTCTACGACCGACTCATCAATTCCTTCTCCATGCGCAGCTTTGTACCCACCTCCGGGTTCAGCGGCCACGACCAGTTCTTTGCAACGTTCGCCCGCTTCGGGGGCTTGAGCAAGAGCCACACCCCGGAGTGGGTTGACGAGGCCGCCAGCCGCGCCGCCGCCCAGAACCAGCAATACCTGGAACTCATGCAAACCCCGCCATTTGCCCACGCTGCACAAATCGTGCAGCAGATTGGCTGGGACCAGAGTCCCGGCCCTCCGGACTTTGCCAAACTCCGCCAGACTCTGCTCGATCGTGGCCTGCGAGACGAAGTGGCTGCCGATCAGGACGATGTCCGCACGGCGGAGATCGAGCGCCTTCGAATCGAACAGTGCGGTACACCTCAGGCAACTCCGGCATGCCGGGTCGAGATCCGTTACATCTACCAGGTCTTGCGCGCATTTCCCCCGCAACAGGTTTTTGCGCAAACGCTCCTGGGCTTCGAGACCATTCAAGCCAGCATGAAAACCAACGACGGTGGCTTTGTCGGCATCAACTTTGTCCAGCCGGAAGACGGCTTTGTCTCCATGCGCGATTACACCCTCCAGATGCAGATGCTCGACTATCTTCATTCCGTCTATCCCGAGGTGCACATCAGTCTGCACGCCGGCGAACTGGCACCGGGCCAGGTTCCGCCCGAGGGCCTCCGATTCCACATCCGGCAGGCCGTCGACCTCGGCCATGCAGAGCGCATCGGCCACGGCGTCGATGTGCTCTACGAAGATAATGCCCCCGCCCTCCTCAAGGAGTTGGCGCAGAAACATGTCATGGTCGAGATCAACTTGAGTTCGAATGAGGGTATTCTGGGCATCAAGGGCGCCGAGCATCCCTTCCCCCTTTATCGCGCTGCCCATGTCCCGGTTGCGCTCTCCACCGACGATGAGGGGGTAAGCCGCATCGACATCACCCATGAATACGTCCGCGCCGCCCTCGATTATCACCTCACCTATGCCGACCTGAAGCAACTAGCCCGCACCGGCATGGAACATGACTTCCTTCCCGGTAAGAGCCTTTGGGCCCAGCCCGATGCCTTCACCACCCCCGTGGCGCCCTGCAAGGCTCTGGTGCTCGGTGCAAACAAGCCGACGCCCCCTTGCAAGACATTCCTCGACGCCAACCAAAAGGCCTCGGCGCAATGGGAGTTGGAAAGGCGGTTCAGGAAGTTCGAAGCCTCTCTTTGAACCTGGAAACGGCGGTCGAGAGCCCGAATCCTCCTCGACACGACGTTTCGAACCGCTCCGCACCAAACCAAAATGGTGAAATCGCTAATCGCTGGACACATTCTCCCCAGCAGGGCCAAAATCGCCATTTCGGTTCAAGCGGTATGATCTCGTTAGCGCATTCCCGTCTAATCGTTGAATAGCACCGTTCATGGCCCAAATGGCCTATTGGGATTGTTCTCCGGAATTGAGGTTGAGTCTGGTTGGCATTCGAAGAAGGCGTCTGGCGAGGTCGAATAACCCGTCCTTCAGGATCCTGCAATGCGGCAAGATGACCTGCTTTCTGCTGTGTACATTCAGCGTACAGAGTTGGTGTCAGAGCCCCGTCCCACCAAACCCGTCGCTGACTGTCGCCGTAACCTCGCCCGAAGCGCTCCAGTCCCAGCTTTCCGCGGCCCTGCCAAATTCAGAGTTGTCGGCCTCGGGCAGTATTCATGGCGTCGTGGTCGATCCGGACGGGTCAGTCTATGAAGGGGCACAGATTCAACTCGAACAGCCTGGCGCCGTCCCACCTTCGGTAAAAAACGCGGTCTCTGATAGCGTCGGGCGCTTCAATTTCACTAGCGTTCCGGCAGGGCACTTCAAGCTGACCGTCTCCTCGAAGGGCTTTGCATCTCAGGTTGTCTCCGGTTCTCTCATGCCTGGTGAAAGCTTCGAGCCGCTGCCGATCGTTTTGCCGGTCAGCGAGGCGGCTAGCGAAGTCCGCGTGACGGCATCGCCGGACGAGATCGCCGAGGAGCAGGTTCACGAAGAGGAACAGCAGCGCGTGTTGGGTGTGATTCCCAATTTCTATGTCAGCTATGTACCCAACGCTGCGCCTCTAACCGCTCACCAGAAGTTCGCCCTCGCGTGGAGGTCCTCGATCGATCCCATGACAATTCTGGCCACGGCCAGCTTCGCGGGAGTGCAGCAGGCAACCAACAGTTTCAGCGGGTATGGGCAAGGCGCACAAGGATACGGAAAGCGCTTTGCAGCGAATTATGCCGACGGATTTATTGGCTCGATGATCGGGGGCGCCATCCTGCCGGCGTTGATGAAACAGGACCCTCGCTACTTCTACAAGGGCACGGGCACCGTTCGCGCGCGGCTACTCTATGTTCTTGCAAACAGCGTTGTCTGCAAAGGCGACAACGGTCACTGGCAGGGGAATTATTCGGGGATCCTGGGTGGCATTGCAGCCGGAGGCATTTCCAACCTCTACTATCCCGCCGCCGACCGCAGCGGTTTGTCGCTCACCTTCGAAAATGCCTTCATCGGAATCGGCGTCGGCACCATGGAGGATTTCTTCCAGGAGTTCGTCGTTCGCAAGCTGACCCCCAGGCTGCCCAACTACTCGAATTCAAAGCCCTAGAGCCTGTTGTGAAATTTCTCGCGGCCGCCGTGGGGGTTGTTCATAACAGTCACCCACCGACCTCGTCGACCCACGAGGATCGAATCCCGCCCCGACCAAGGTCCCGCTAACCTGCGAACTTGCGATGACCGCGAAGCGGTCGCTAACTTGCTGAATTCATTTCAACAAACGGCTATCCATGCCCCAATCTTGTTTCCTTTTCGGCCAAGATCCGTTTCGAATGCTGAAGGTGGGCACCCATCCCCGGAGTCAATCTTGCCGGATCGAGGCACCCACTCCCCCGTTCGCTCAGATTTGCATGACTTCGATTTCCTTCTTGCGCGAGAGCTCCTCCATGCGGCGAATCTCCTCGTCGGTCATCTTCTGCACCTCTTCCAGAGCGCGCTTCTCCTCGTCTTCGCTGATCTTCTTTTCCTTGGCCAGCTTCTTCATGGCGTCGTTGCCGTCGCGGCGAACGTTGCGGATGGCGGTGCGATGCTCTTCGAGCACCTTGTTGAGGTGCTTGCAGACGTCGCGGCGGCGCTCCTCGGTCATGGGCGGAACGGGCACGCGGATGACCTTGCCATCGGTCTGCGGATTGAAGCCGAGGTCGGAAAGGCGAAGAGCCTTTTCGATCTCCTTCAAGACGGTTGGGTCCCAGGGCGAGATCAGAATGAGCTGCGCCTCAGGCGTAGAGACCTGTGCGAGCTGGCTGATGGGGGTGTTGGTGCCGTAGTAGTCCACCTTGATCTGGTCGAGCATGTGCACGCTGGCGCGGCCTGTCCGCGTGGAGGCCAGATTTGCCTGAAAGGTTGCGACTGCCCCGTCCATGCGCCGCCTGAGGTCGTTGGAGAGTTCTTTGAGCGCCGGAATTCCGGCCATGATCGAGACTGCCATAAGGTTTCGTCCTCTTGAAGCCAATTGCCAACGGCTATTTTACTAAAGTCCGGGCGATGGCACCGGGGTATGGCGGAAATCGTTGCGCCAAAATCTCAGTGCGCGGCCTGCTGATCGAGCGATTTTGCAGCCGGCCGCTCTGTGCCAGGATCTCTCCGCCGCTCAAAGGCCGAACTGGCGGAGGTGGTGGTCGAGGTGTTTGGCCTGCAGGGCATTCCACTCTTCGTTGGTCAGAGGCCCGAAGAACGGGTGTTCGGGGCCCATCCCGCGGGGTTTTGCGGCCATACGGCCGATAGAATCCACAACACGCTGGCGATCAGCCTCGAAGTCGCTCGGCGCAGTGGCCAATAGCTCGGGTGCCGTGGTGACGTTCTTGGGAAAGGGCAGGACATAAAGAATGAGGTGCTTGAGAGGAAAGTGATGGAATGCCTTGGTGTTCGCGGACCGCGTGGGCAGATCGCCCAAGGCCATGGCCACGGTGTCTACCAGGTGGCAAAGCAAGCGGGGCGCGTCGAGCTTGCCCCATTGCGGTGTGGTGTCAGGGGTAAGCCTCTGGAGACGCTGGATGAGTCGATTGCGGACGGCCTGGCTGCGGAGTGACGGCATTTTCGTTTTCCTTTCGCCCCTGAATACTAAAGCAAGCTGGCGGGCGAAAGGAAGAGCGATTGAATTCGAGCAGCGCGAGCTACTTGTTTTCATTGCCGGTGAGGCGGAAGGTGATGGTTCCCCAGAAGAGCCGGGCGCGCATCTGCACAGGCAAATGGCGGTCGTCGTCCGTATACCAGATCCAGATGTTGCCGCGATTCTTCACCACGCCGGCATCTGCGGTCGGTTCCGCGCGCAGCGTCTTGAAAGTGCCGAGGGTGGTCTTGATCTCTTCGCGTCCTTCGATCCGCATGGTAACGGGGACAGTGTGCAGGGCATCGACAACGGGAATAACAAAGGTGTGACCGATAGCCATAGGTTGCGAGGAAGCGTAAAAGACACCGGTAAGCAGGTCGGTGAGGCATCCGGAGACAGGGGCCTCGATGTGTTTTGCCACCCCCGTAACCATATTCTTTTCGTCAAGAATCGATTTTCCCTGGGCGTAATCGATCCTGAGCGTGGAGTTGACCTGGCGGCGGCCTTCTACGGTCTGCTTGTCAAACTCGTAGGTGCATCCCTTTTCACGATCGAAGGTGGACTGGAACCGGTCACCCACGTGGAAGACCAGGTTGAGGGCCCCGATGGTGTCGGCGTTGGCGGTGATTCGTTCGCGATCTCCGTTGGCCTCGAAGTGCAGAACTGCGGTGCCGGCGGGAAAGACGCGCCAGTCAACCGAGTAGACCAGTGTCTGCTTCTGAGGGAAGCTGAAACCGGTGCGAGGCGGGGTCAGCGGAGCTGCCTGCTGGCTGTTGGCCACTGCTGCCAAGGCAAGGGCGCAAAGAATGGGGGCTACGTGCGTGCGCATCTTCACCGTTGTGCGTGACTCCTCAAGAGGTTTGACTGTGTTGAGCAGGAATAGTTCACCGTGGCCCGTTTACGAAGGCGCTGAAAGCCAGCCGTAGGAAAAGGAGGCAGAGGTAAAGCAGAGCGGCCCCTATAGCAGCATTGTACTCGCGGTGCTTGCGGTAGAGCGAAAGCGAGAAAGCGGCGCCGTTGCTGCTCTTCGCTTTTAGATAGGATGCCGGGCTGAAGCGAGGAAGCAACCGGGGAACCTGGTGGGTGTAGGCGTCGAATTCCGGGAAGGTGGCGCGCAAAAAGCGCTCTTCCGAGGCGATCACTGGGATGTAGATCACCGCAAAACCAGCGGCCAACACCAGCGCAAGGGGCCAACTGAGCAGCGCCAGGGCAAAGCCGGCGGCAATGAACATGGAGCCGAGATAGAGCGGGTTCCGGGTGTGCGCGTAGGGGCCGGTGACGGTCAACTCGCTGTTCTTTTTGACGTAGCCGGCGGCGTAGGCGCGGAGCCACAGTCCGGGCAGCACCAGGGCCAGGCTCCAGGCCACGGCGGCCGGGCGCGGCGCGCGGCGCCACAGTTCGAAAAGGTAGAGAGCCGCGGAGAGAAAGCCCAGCGGGACACGGATGCGCCGGGCGACGCGCTGCCAGCGTGTAATCCAGTCTTGCGGATTGCCGGGTTGATTCTGGGTCATGGTGCGGGCTCCTTGAAGGGCAGAGATCGGAAATCAGTTGTCGGTCATCAGTGGTCAGTGATCGGTTTTCCCTGTGGCGGGACCGGTGTTTTGGCTTCCCAGGGATCATTATCGAATTCTGGAGCAGCCAGTTCCGCGAGGAGTTCGTCGGCGGCGCGAAGCACGTCTTCCGGCTGAATGGTGAGCAGGCCGGCCTCGGGTTCGGCGCGGCGCGTGTGGTCGCGCCGGCTTTCGGGGCTGCGCAGGACCTTGAATCTGGATCCAAACGGGCCGTTGCGGCTGGGGTCGGTGGGGCCGAAGATGGCCACTACCGGCCGGCCAAGGGCGCAGGCCAGATGAAGCGGGCCGGTGTCTCCTGCGATGGCCAGGGAGACGCGGCGTGTGACGGCAATGAGTTTCTCGAGCGAACAGGCAAGCGGAATGGCTGCGCCCCCGGTTGCTACGGAAAGAGCCTCGATAAATGCCTCTTCGCCCGGACCGACATTCACCAGAACGCGGCAGCCGCGATCAACCAGGCTCTTGGCGACCAGGGCATAGTTTTCCAAGGGCCAGCGCTTGGCGCCCCAGCCGGCACCTGGATTGATGAGCACGGCAGGTTTGGCAGGTTGTTTGGGCAAGGTCTTATCGGCCCAGGCCTCGGCCGCGTCGTCGATGGGCAGCCACGGCTTGACTGGCTTGAGATCGTCACCCGCGATGGCCGAGGCCAGTTCCACGTCCTGCTGAATGACATGGGCGCCGCGGGTCGCCACCCGCTCGGTGAACAGCCAGCGGGCGGCATGTTCCCGAGGCTGGTCCTCGCCGACCAGACGGCGGGAACTGGCGAAGCGGCCGATCACCGCCGAACGGATCGAGCCTTGCACGTCGAGAACCGCGTCGTATTCACCCGCGCGAAGCGTCCCTCGCAAATCCATGATTTCCTGGACGGTTCTGCGGCTAAAGGGGTCTTTTCGCCATGCTTTGGTGGGGGCAAAGTGCAGCCGGTCGACGATGGGCCGTCTGCTTTGCGCCTGGTCGGTCTTCAGCAATGCCTGCCAGTGTGGCTCAACCACCCAGTCGATAATCCAATCCGGATGCGCCTGACGCAACGCCGCGATCGCCGGCAAGGCGTGCAGAATGTCTCCCATGGCTCCGAGCCGGACCACAAGCAGGCGAAACTTGGAACGGGTGTGCAAGCTCTGATTTTCTCACGGCGAAAGGTCGGGGCGGCGCGGCAGAGCGGAGATAGGATTCGGCCCCGGCTCTTGCCATCACGCGCCGGTGCACCATTCGTCCAAGGTAACGAACCGGTGGCTGGCCTTGTAGCGCAGGATCAACTGCTCGACCGCGGCAACAGAGGGGCCGCGATTGGCGCCACGATCCTGGTGGCTGCTGTCGTGAAGCACAATATTGGCTGCCCAGCCTTGGCGGTGCAGCCGATCGATGCGGCGACCCAGATCATCTGCGATGCGGTCGGCGGAAGGCTCTTTCCAGTCGGATGTTATGACGTTCCAGAGGACCGGAACCATGCCCAACGATTTGGCAATCTTGAGCGCCAGCGGTCGCCGCGCGCCGAATGGCGGACGAAAGAATTTCACCGGCGTGCCGGTAATATGCAGCAGGGTCTGGCTGGTGCGGGTCAATTCCTCTTGCACGCGTGAGGCGTGGGTGAAGGCCAGGTTGGGATGGCTCCAGGAGTGATTGCCGATCGGGTGACCCTCGGCCACGATGTGGCGCACCAGGTCCGGCTCTGCTTCCGCGTGGCTGCCAAGAAGAAAGAACGTGGCGCGGACATGGTGGGCGGCAAGCAGGTCGAGCAGACGCGGCGTCCAGACGGGACTTGGACCATCGTCAAAGGTCAGCGCCAGTTCGCCGGGGCGGCGAGGAGCGATCAAAGGCCGCCCGAAGATGCGGGAAGCGGGCCACATCGCGGCGTAGGCGTATCCGCCCACCGCGAGTCCCAGCCCGGCTGCCGCTTCGATGCCGGCGGCGACGCCGGAGGCCAATGAGGAGTGCATAACTTAAGTTTGCAGTGGAAGGCGGACCAGCTGCAAGGAATTCCCCGAATTTCAACGTGGAAACCCCAGCAGGTGGGACGATGGAGTTGCGGGACTGGGCCTCGGCGGGCGTATACTCGGCTTGTTCGGGCCGCATCCTGCGTTGACGGAGCGGCACTGGAGACAAACATGAGCTTTACCAGCCTCCCCGCCGGGTCGAGTCCTTCGCCATCCGGTTCCCCGTTTGCAGACGCCCCCGTGACCAAAGTGACCATGCCCGCGCTTTCTGAAATGAAACGCCAAGGCAAACCCATCTCGTCCCTGACGGCATACGACTATTCCACCTCGCGCCTGGCCGACGAGGCGGGGATCGACTTGATCCTGGTGGGCGACTCGCTGGCCCAGGTGGTGCTGGGACACGACAACACCCTGGCCGTGACCGTGGACGAGATGCTGCATCACACCCGTGCGGTCCGGCGTGCGGTGCGGCGGGCTCTGGTGGTGGCCGACATGCCGTTTGGCAGCTATCACGCCAGTGTGAGCGAGGGCGTGGCCAACGCCATCCGGTTCATCAAGGAAGCCGGCGCCGAGGCGGTGAAAGTTGAGGGGCCGCGCGTTGAATTGGTGCGCGCCCTGACCGAAGCGGAGATCCCCGTGGTCGGCCATCTTGGGCTCACGCCGCAAAGCGTGCTGCGCATGGGCGGCTACCGGGTTCAGGCCCGTACCGCGGAAGCGGTTCTTCGGCTGAAGACCGACGCAATTGCGCTGGCGGACTCCGGGGCAGGTGTGATCGTTCTTGAGGGCGTGCCGCGCGAGGTGGCCGCGGCCATCACGGCAGAGCTGCCCGTCCCCACCATCGGAATTGGCGCGGGTCCCGATTGCGACGGCCAGATCCTGGTCTTCCACGACCTGGTGAATCTGACCTTCGCCAAGCCGGCCAAGTTCGTGCGCCGTTACGGCGACGCCGGGGCGCTGATCCGCACAGCGATCGAACACTATCGCGAAGACGTGGAACATCGCGCTTTTCCATCGGACGAGGAAAGCTATCATCTGGCGCCGGCGGTACGGCACGCGCTGGACGACATGGCAGAACAGAAGACAGGAGTTCTCCGCAAGGCATGATCGAAATCATTCGTACGGTAGCTGAATTGAGGGAATGGTCGCGCCTGGAACGGAACGACGGCGGCAACACCATCGGCATGGTGCCCACCATGGGTGCGTTGCACGCGGGGCATGCCTCGCTGATTCGCGCCGCCAAGGGCTCGGTGGGGTTTGTCGCGGTAAGCATCTTCGTGAATCCCACGCAGTTCGGACCCAATGAGGACTACGAGCAGTATCCGCGCACCTTCGAGGCCGATTGCGCCCTGGCCCAGGCGGAAGGCGCAGACGTGATCTTCGCCCCTTCGGTGGAGGAGCTCTATCCCCAAGGCGCGGCCACATTCATCGAGGTCGCAGGGCTGAGTGGCCGGCTTGACGGCAAGTCCCGGCCAGACCATTTTCGCGGTGTCGCCACCGTGGTGGCCAAGCTGCTGATTGCCAGCGAGGCCGACCGCGCCTTCTTTGGCCAGAAAGACGCGGCCCAGGTTGCCGTCTTGCGGCGCATGGTTGCCGACCTGCGGCTGGCCACGCAGATCGTTGTGTGCCCCATTGTGCGCGAGGCGGACGGTTTAGCTCTAAGTTCGCGCAATCGATATCTGAGCCCGGCCGAGCGCTGTCAGGCGCTGGTGCTGAGCCGCGCTGTGCAGCAGGTTCAGACAATGGTTGCCGGTGGCGAGCGGAGAGCCGAGACATTGGTGGATGCGGCGTTGTTGACCTTCGCCGCAGAGCCGGAGATTCGCGTGGACTACGTTGAGTTGGTGGATTGGGCAACACTGGAACCGGTAGAGACAGCCGAACCGGGAAGTCTGTTCGCCGTTGCTGCCTGGGTTGGTGCGACACGGCTGATCGACAATTGCATCGTCGTCTGAAGCAGCTTCGAGCCATTCCGGTAGAGGAGGCGTCAAAGGTCGCTTACGTACAGAATATCGCGCAGTCCGTCCGAAGCCTCTCGCCGAGTTGAATTTGACAGAGTGGGCTGGTTTTGCGAGACTCGTAATTGCTGCCGGTTCAGCGGAGATCGCTGAACTTGTGTAATGTGCCGAAGTGGCGGAATTGGCAGACGCGCGTGGTTCAGGTCCACGTACTCGCAAGGGTGTGGGGGTTCGAGTCCCTTCTTCGGCACCAAACTTATTCCATTCAAAAGTTTAGAGTGTTTCCTCTCAAGATCTCTCCGGCCTTTCGCCATCCGCCCATTTTGAACTGCGGTTTGTGGTGAATTTCCTTTTGACATTACAGACCAGCTTGACAAGTGCTTTCGATTCCGTGTACTTTGCAATACAAAGTGGAAACGGCATGAATGACCTGAACAAAGCGTTGGGCGATATCGACAGCATTCGCAGACAGATGGCCCATAGTACCGAGTTTCGGGGCTATGGACCTGTAACGCTGGCCAGTACGGGGATTCTCGCGATCGCGGCCGCCGGCGCCCAGACGCTGTGGCTGCCGGACGCAGCAAATCACTTGGCCGCATACCTGTTCATCTGGATCTGGACGGCAGTCGTCTCGGCCGGGTTGATTGGCGCCGAGATGTTGGCGCGAACCCGGCGCATCCATTCAGGCATGGCCGACGAGATGATCCGCATGGCAGTCGAGCAGTTCTTGCCGGCTGCCGGCGTGGGCGGATTGATGACGCTGGTGCTGGTGCGGTTTGTGCCGGGGTCGACTTGGATGCTGCCGGGCGTCTGGCAAGTCATTTTCAGCCTCGGCGTATTCTCATCGTGCCGTTTCTTGCCGCGGCCTATCGCTGTTGCGGGCGCCTGGTATCTGCTGACCGGACTCACGGCCATTGCGTTGGGTGACAGCCGGGCGCTTTCTCCCTGGGTCATGGGTGTTCCCTATGGAGCGGGGCAGCTGCTGGTGGCGGGGATTCTGTTGTTGAACGCAAAGGAGGGCGGCGATGAAAACTGAACCTTCAGGCAGCGAAGGCCGGTTTGCGTATGAAGGCCTGGATCGCGTCATCCACGAGCGCGCCCGGCTCAGCGTACTGACCTCTCTCATCACAAACCCAAAAGGTCTGGCGTTCGGCGACTTGAAACAGCTTTGCTCGCTTACCGACGGCAACCTGAATCGGCACCTGCGGGTGCTGGAGGAGGGAAAGCTGGTGGAGATCGTCAAGACACTGGACCGCAACCGTCCTTTGACCATTTGCCGCATCACCGCCTCAGGCCGCAAGAGGTACCTGGAATATCTGACCACGCTGGAACAAGTGGTTCGGGATGCAGCCAAGGTCACCACCGATGTGCAGGCAGCGGGGCTAGTTCAAGGTTTGACCACTTCACAGGTGTAACTTTTTATTGTCCATTCACTTTGTATTGCAAAGTTAATAATGTAAGGAGAGAAAGACAAGTGAGCGACTTTTCGATTTTGCAACAGCGTCTGAGCCCCCGGATCCAGTCTCGATCCTTGGGTGTGAAACTCATCGTTGTATGCGGACTTGCGCTGGTCATGGCGATTCCTGCTCTGTTTGTTGAAGGCGTTGTTGAGGACAGGACCAAGCGAGCAGACGACGTTGTGAAGGAAATAAGCGGTCATGTTGGCGGGCAACAGACCTTTCTTGGGCCAACGCTCGCGGTTCCCTACACCATTCCGGCGCAAATGAAGGACGATGCGCCGAAGCACGGGGTATACCTGGTATTTCCTAAACAGGCGTCCGGCACCCTGAAGACGATCACGGAAGAGCGACGCCGCTCGCTGTTCAAAGTGCCCGTGTTCCAAGCTGATTTGAAACTAGAAGCTGTCTTTGATTTAGCCGGCGTGCCATCCGCTGCGCCGCAAGGCGCTAACCTCGACTGGAGCCAGGCGGAGATGGTGGTTGGAGTCAGCGATGCACGCGGCGCTCTTGCTGACGCAATGTTGACGGCCGAAGGAAAGACCATGACTCTCGTCCCGGCGGAAGTGTCCTCTGACATTTCCATCGGCGGAGACCAGAGCCAGCACAGCAAACTGACGCTGTTCGGCGCGAAGATGGATGGCATCGCCAAGCCGAACGCGCAGTTTGTAGCGACCTCAGTGATGAAATTCTCCGGTGCGCAGCGGATCGCTTTGCTCGCCTATGGAAAGACCACGCAACTCAGGGTGCAGGGCGACTGGCCCAGCCCGGGATTTGACGGCGGGTTTCTGCCGGTTAGCCGTACCGTTTCCCGCAGCGGCTTCACTGCGGAGTGGTCAGTCCCATTCATAGCCCGCGGCGTGCGCGCAGAAGGGCAGGCCGACTCAATTACCGGTCTGGATGCGACATCTCTTGGCGTTTCCTTCATTGAAGTGGCCGACCCATATCAATCGGTGGATCGATCACTCAAATATGTCGCCCTGTTCTTGGGGTTGCTATTTCTTACGCACTTCGTCTTTGAAGTTACAACGGGCAAACGAGTTCATCCGGCTCAGTACGTTCTTGTCGGAATCGCGCAGATTATCTTCTATCTGCTTTTGTTGTCTCTCGCCGAAAGGATCGGTTTCGACCTTGCCTTTCTGTTTGCCGGCGGCGCTACGGTGGCGCTGCTCTCGGCCAATGCCGGGTGGGTGTTTGCAAGCCGACTGCAGGGTGTCCGCGCCTTTGCTATCTTCAGCCTGCTCTATGTGTTGACCTATCTGCTCCTGCGGCTCGAAGACAATGCACTTCTGGTGGGGGCGATTGCCAGCTTCCTGGCGGTGACGGCAGCCATGTACTTTACCCGAACAATCGACTGGTATAGCTCGCTGCCCGCGGCTGGCGTCCTCGATCCGGTGACCGCTGCGGCAGCCCCAAAGGAAACGGCATAATGCAAGGATTCTGCCTGCAGTCCAGTCGAAAAGAATAGAGCGGCGCAGTTTGTGGGACAGCGGCGATGTCCCGCAAACTGCAGCCGATAAAAACGTTTCAGGCCCAGGGGTTTGCGAGGTAACTTTGCAATGCAAAGTAGAGTCGATCGACATTTGCATGTAGCCGTCATCATGGACGGCAATGGACGTTGGGCAAAGCGGCGCGGCCTGCCTCGCGTGGCCGGGCATCGCGCCGGAGTAGGCGCAGCCCGCCGCGTGGTGGAGCATGCGGTAGACGTAGGTATCGGCCGCCTGACACTCTACGCATTTTCGTCGGATAACTGGCTCCGCCCGCCTGACGAAGTGCAGCGCATCTTGTGGCTGTTGCGGGCATTTCTGCGGCTTGAAACCGAGCGGCTCAGGCAGCGTGGCGCCCGTCTGACCGTCATCGGCCGCCGCGACCGCCTGCCGGGTGCGTTGCTGCGCGAAATCGAGCGGGCTGAGAGCGCCACCGCCGAAGGCCGGTGCATTCATCTGCGTGTAGCGATTGACTACTCGTCGCGCGACGCCATCGCGCACGCAGCACTGACCACCAACGCGCTTCCCTCAGGTCAATTGCCCTCGGCCGATGAGCAGAGGCAACGCCTCGCGCAGGTGTTGATGGCAGATAGCGGAGAGGTGGATTTGCTGATTCGGACCGGTGGCGAGAAGCGTCTTTCCGATTTTCTGCTGTGGGAGTCGGCCTATGCCGAGTTGGTGTTTACAGACTGCATGTGGCCGGACTTCGACGCTGCCGGCCTGGATGTGGCGCTGGAGGAATTTCGCCGCAGAGAGCGTCGCTTTGGTGCCGTGCCGGCTTTAGCTTTTCCGGCAGCGGCGGCTTCGCTCGGGGGTGCGCAATGATGGCTTTGGGATCGCGTCCACTTGAAGTGAAGTTCATTTTGCCGGCACTGACTGAGGCCACCAGCCCTTATTGGCGGCCGATCAAGTATTCGCTTTTTCCGCCGCTGGGCCTGGCCACGCTGGCAGCCTGTCTGGCTCCCGATGACCATGCCACGATTGTGGACGAACACGTAGAAACCCTGGGGCTCGACGACAAACCGGACCTGGTGGTCATTCAGGTCTATATCACCAACGCCTATCGCGCCTACAAGATCGCCGATCGTTATCGCGAAAAGGGGGTATATGTCTGTCTGGGAGGCCTGCATGTCACCTCGCTTCCCGAAGAGGCGGCCGCGCATGCGGACAGCATCTTTCTCGGCCCGGGGGAACAGACCTTTGCGCAGTTCCTGAAAGACCTGCGCGCCGGGAAGCCTGAGCCGGTTTATGCTTCCACTGCCGGGCGCACCTTGGAGCGGATTCCGCCGCTACGCCGCGATCTGATCCGTCGCAATCTCTACCTGGTGCCCAATTCCATCGTGGTCACGCGCGGATGCCCCCAGCATTGCGATTTCTGCTACAAGGACGCCTTCTTTCAGGGCGGGCGGGGATTCTATACACAGCGTGTAGAAGACGCGCTGGCCGAGATTCAGCGGTTGCCGGGACGCCATCTCTACTTTCTCGACGACCACTTGCTCGGCGACAGGCGCTTTGCCGAGGCCCTGTTCGAGGGTATGAAGGGCATGAGGCGACTCTTTCAGGGCGCTGCTACAGTCGACTCGATCTTGCGCGGCGACCTGATTGAGCGCGCGGCCGAAGCCGGGCTGCGCAGCATCTTTGTAGGATTTGAGACCCTTTCCGCAGAGAACCTGAAGCGCAGCAACAAGCGCCAGAACCTGGGCCGGGACTACAAAGCCGTGGCCGACCGCCTGCACTCGCTCGGCATCATGATCAACGGCAGCTTTGTGTTTGGTATGGACGACGACGGCGACGACGTCTTCAGGCGCACCGTCGACTGGGCCATCGAGCGCGGAATCACCACGGCGACCTTTCATATTCAAACGCCCTACCCAGGCACGGGACTACACACCCGGATGACGCGGGAAGGCCGCATGATGACCCGCGACTGGAATCTCTACGACACCCGGCATGTGGTGTATCGTCCTGCGCTGCTCAAACCCGAGGCCCTGAAAGAAGGGTACGACTGGGCCTATCGCGAGTTTTATCGTTGGAGTTCGATTGCTCAGGCAGCTTTGTTTCATGGCACCCTGAAGCACCAGGCAAAGCATTTCTTCTATGCCGCCGGCTGGAAGAAGTTCGAGCCGCTGTGGGACATGATGATCCGCGCGCGGCAGCTCACCCGCGCGACTCCGTTGCTGGAAACCGTGCTGTCCAAAGTCACCAGGGCCGAGGGCGAAGCCGGGCTGGCAGAGGGCAATCCAGGCGCAAAGGCAGAATTGACGCAGATCGCGCTGGAAGAACCGGGGACTGCTGGCTGAACCTTGCTCTGTGCCTGGTTGAAAGCGGGGACATTCTTTCAAGCAAGCTTCTCGACTTGTTGGAGGTCAGGGACCCTTGACCTGCGCAGGCCGTGCTTTTGCAGGATCGACGATTCCTTTTCCTTCCAGTACGTTGTAGAAGCGGTCGACGGCAAGGTCCTTCAAGTCCTCAGTCAGTCCGGATGGCCAATGGATCTGCACCTTGTCGATTTTTGTTGCGCTACCCAAGCCGAAATGAATGCGCAAATCGTTCTGCGAAAGATAACTTCCCCCGCTGTGCACCTCGTCCGTTTGCGTCGTGCCGCCGGCAACCAGCGTGATGCGAGTGTTGAGCGCCAGTCGATTGCTCTTGGTGCCGTCGAGCTCGAAGCTCACCCAGTGCCTGCCCGGCACGCCGCGATTGCGCAGGATCATGGGGCTTCCGTCGAGGTCTTCAATCACTACATCCATATTGCCGTCGTTGAATAGATCGCCCACCGCCAAGCCGCGCGAAACCCGACGTTCCAGCAATGCCTTTCCGGCCTGGGTACTGGCATCGCAGAAAGTGCCGTCTTTCTGGTTGAGTTCGAGCATGGTGGGCTGCCGATAGCCTGCACCCGAGGGCAGTGAATCCACTTGCGGATAGACATGGCCCGAGCCCAAGATCAGATCCGGCCAGCCATCGTTGTCCAGGTCGACAAACGCCGTTCCCCACTTGACCAAGGGTAGCGACGGCAGCGCAACGCCCGATGCGAAAGAATCTTCCTTGAAGTTGTAGTCGCCGTCGTTGCGGTAGAGCAGCACATTCTCGTCGGTAAAATTGGTGACGAAGATCGATGGGCGTCCTGTGTGGTTGTAGTCGCCGACTGCGATGCCCATCGATGCCTGCTCCGATCCGTCCTCGCTGACCGCAGTCCCGGATTGAAGGCCGATATCTTCGAATTTTCCCTTGCCGAGATTCCTGTAGAGATACTTGGGCGTGGAATCGTTGGTGATATAGATGTCGGGCCGGCCCGTATTGTTGAAGTCCACCCACACCACGCCCAGCCCATAATAGCCGTCCGGATCGCTGACGCCGGCGGCTTTCGACATGTCGGTGAACGTGCCGTCGCCGTTGTTGTGAAACAGCGAGTCGCCTGCTCCGCGCAAACCGCGCGGCCCGCACTGCACGTCGATGCCCTTGTATTTGCAGAAGGACGCACTCCCGAACCCGGGCATGTCGTCGAGATGGAAGTCGACATAGTTGGCCACCATGAGATCGACGAATCCATCGCCGTCGTAGTCGCCAAACGCGGCTCCTGCCGACCAGCGGCCATCGGCCACGCCTGCTTTTGCAGTGACGTCCGTGAAGCTGCCATCGCCGTTGTTGCGGTAGAGGATGTTGCCGCCGAAGCAGGTGAGATAAAGGTCGGGCCAGCCGTCGTTGTTATAGTCTCCGACAGCGCCTCCCATGCCGAAACAAGGCGTTGAAATGCCGGCCTTGGCAGTAACATCTGTGAAGGTTCCATCGTGGTTGTTATGGTAGAGGGCGCCGGTTGTCTTTACTCCTTTAAGTGCCTGGTCGACAGTCGGCGAGTTGGTGAAATAGATATCGGGCCATCCGTCGCGGTCATAGTCAATCAGAATCACGCCGCCGCTCATCGATTCCGGAATGTACTTCTTTGCGGGTGCCGTGTTGTGCATGAAAGTAATCCCGGCGGCAGCGGCGATATCTTCCAGTTGCGGAACCGGACGTCCGCTGCATTTGATCATTTTGGCGCCGGGCGGAGGCGCTGTCGGCGCAAAATGGCCCGACCCCATCTGAGCCGCCGCCACGTTCAGGGCGCAGAACACAACACCCAGGGATCTCTGCAGACTACTGTGAAAGCGGAGAGTGGCCAACCGAGTCGTTTCCTTCCCTACTGAGTTTGCTTCAGCTTATCTGCAACCCGTTCGCGAGACTTGGCTTTCAGGTCTTTGTAGATGGCGAGTTCGCGATCCGAGTCCGCCGAGCGGCCCATTTTGCGATAAGCCGCCTGCAACTGGTAATGCATGTAGTCAGTTTGGGGCATGAGACGGGCAGCCGCTTCGAGATGCGCGATCGCGTCTGCAATCTGGCCGCGGTCGAGAAGAATCTTGCCCAATTCATACTGTGCGTTGGCGTAATCGGGATGCGCCGCAATCACCTGCGAAAAAAGCGCCGCGGCCTCGTCGGTCTTGGATTGCTGCAAGGACACAAAGCCGAGGTGATAGAGGGCGCCGGGATCGGCCGGATCGAGACTCAGTTCCGCCTGAAACTCCTTGGCAGCTTCGGGCCAATGTTCCCAGTGGATATAGGCGAGTCCCTCATAGAAATGTGCCTTGCGCAGCGATGGATCCGACTGGAGTGCGCGCTCCAAAGCTGCAGTTGCCCGCGCATAGTCGCCGATCTCCGTCCATAACTGACCAATTAGCAGAAGCGTCTCATTTGTGCGCGATTGGGATTCGAAGGCGCTCAATACTTCCGTGGCCTTCTGCATGTCTCCGAGATGGGCGAGAGACGCGGCCCAGGCATAGCCGGTTTCGCTGTCCTTCATGCCTGAAGAACCCAATGGAGCAAACGCCTCTGCAGCCTTTGCGTACTGGTCTGTCGCGAAATAAGAGATGCCAAGCATGGCGCGGAGTGCCTTCGACTCCGGCTCAAGCGGCAGCGCCTGCGAAAGAGCGTGGATCGCTTCGGCATAGTCCTTTGCCCGAAAAGCACAGAGGCCGAGATTCTTTTCCAGCCCGGAAAGAGTCGAGTCCCACTGCTCTGCCTGGCGATAGGATTCGAGGGCGGGAGCGTAATCGCCTCGGATAGCCTGCGATGTGGCCAAGTCGTTGAATGCCAGTCCCAGCACCGCCCGCAGAGCTTTCTCGCGGGCCTCCGCGGCTGCGCGCCGCTGCGGCGTTAATTTGCTGTGAGCCAAGTCGTCGTCCAGGTTGTTGACCGGCGGCGCGGCCTGGTTCTCCTGTTGCGGCGTCAAGGGCATCACCGCAGCCGATGCGGTGGCACCGCTGGCCAGCAGTTTGGCTGAGACGCTTTGCTGCGTCTGCACCATCGTCTTGTTCTGCAAATCGCGAGCTTTCGCTGCAAACGCGTCGCTCTCCTCTTTGCGCCCGCTGCGAGCCAGAATACGGGCCAGGTCAACATAGGCACGGCGGATCTGATAGTTGGTGCGCGCTTCATCGGCTCCCGTCAACTCAATCGCCTTCCGCATCATCTGCTCGGCGCGGTCGCTCTTGTCCTCGGCATAAGCGTTCATGCCCAGATACAGAAACGGGTCGGGCGAAGCTGGATCGATTTTTGAAGCTGCGAGCAGATATCTATCCGATTCCTGATATTTGCGTTCGCCGGAAGTAATCATGCCGAGCATGTAATTGGCGAGATAGTCCGACGGAAAGTACTCCGCCTCCTTTCTCAACTCCGCTTCGGCCTCTGGCGTGGGCTTCCAATCGTTCATGAAAAGCTGCGCCAATCCCAGAAAATAGTGTGCATGTGGGGTACGCGTATCCAGAGCGATCGCTTTCCGAAACTCGGCCACCGCGGCGTTCATGTCCTGGCCGTCTCGATAGGCCCGGCCCATGAGCACATGCAGGGAGCCGCTATCCCCGGCGATTCGCTTCATCT
>Ga0181520_10001626_pt1 | contig 45156 bp, 38 predicted proteins | sample PEATcosm2014_Bin_29_FD_132451 | JGI IMG/M metagenome (GOLD analysis project Ga0181520, IMG submission 132451) | Peatland microbial communities from MTU Mesocosm Facility, Houghton, MI, USA - PEATcosm2014_Bin02_30_metaG | ecosystem: Environmental > Terrestrial > Soil > Wetlands > Peat | place... | reverse complement strand
TTACGGCATAAATCTAGTTACAATCAGTGACATTTAAGTGCCTTTTTTGGCCGCTTTTGGCAAAATATGACCCTCTTTTTGCCAAAAACCCCCCTTTTTCGCCGATTTCCGCCACTGTTTTCCGCCGGTCTTTCTCAAACTCATCCCTCATTCCAGAACCTCCAAAACACCTGCCTTTCATCTTTCGCCCAAACTTCAAATGCAATTGCCCTGCGCATCGCCTACGTCTACGCCATTGGCTGGCGGATGATCGTTTTGAGTTTCTCCGGGGCGGTTCGCCGCGAGTCGCTCAGATAGATCTCGTGATGCTTGCCACAAAGTTCTTTTCCCGCGGCGTGAATAAAGTCATGAACGCGCTGGATTGTTGGACCTTCGTCTGAATAGGCGCCCAGATACAGAGTCTGTGCGCACTTGCCCTCTGAGAGTGTCTCGAAGCGGACCCGGTCGAGCGCGGCGGGATTCTTCTTCTTGCGCACTTGGTCGAATGCCGCGTCCACCTCCGCCTTTTCAATGAACTCAGGCTGCACGATCATCACGGTCCACTTCCATGCCGACTTGACTGCCAGATGAAAGACACGAGGATCGTCTGCCCACCAAAGACCTTCCAGAGGCATCACGCCATAGTCGATTGCGCGGGGACTCTTCTTGAGCGTGAATTTGAGTGTATAGGACAGCGAATAGAGAGCTTCGACAGCTTCGGAAAAACTCTGCGAAGTGTTGGGATCACCCTCGCCATCCACCATGAAATAGGTGAGCTGTGGAACGTCTACCTCCACAATTGCCCCGGCCTTCGTTCCATAAAGCTGCTTCCATTGTTGTTTCAGATCGTACTTTTCCATGCCTTTCTCCGTGCAAGCGAATTGCCCAGAGAAGTATAGCTCAATCCCGGCGCGACCGACGTGATTCAACAGAGCAGACGAGCCCTTAGTCCCTCAGTCCCAGCTTCAGTCTCCCGGCGCTTCTTCCAACTCCGCGCCCACGCGGTTCAGCTTCATCACGCGCCATTGCAGGCGGTCAAAGAAGAGGTAAACCACCGGCGTTGTAAACAATGTAAGCATCTGCGAGACGATCAGCCCGCCGACGATGGTAATGCCCAGCGGCTTGCGCAGCTCCGAGCCGACGCCCATGCCGATGGCCAGCGGCAGTCCGCCGAAGAGCGCGGCCATGGTGGTCATCATGATGGGGCGGAAGCGCAGCAGGCAGGCCTGATAAATGGCTTCTACCGGCGGCAATCCCTGGTCGCGCTCGGCCTGAAGCGCAAAATCAATCATCATGATGGCATTCTTTTTCACAATGCCTATTAGCAGAATGATACCGATCAGTGCGATGATGCTGAGTTCGGTTCCGGTGAGCAGCAGCGCCAGTATCGCTCCGACGCCAGCCGGCGGCAGTGAAGAGAGAATCGTCAGCGGATGGATCAGGCTCTCATACAGAATGCCCAGCACGATATAGACCGCGACCAGTGCGGCGAGGATCAGATACTTCTCGTTCTTGAGCGAATCCTGAAAGGCCTGCGCGGTTCCCTGAAAGGTGGGGTGAACGGCGGAGGGCATGCCCATCTCCGCCTGCGCCTTTTCAAGCGCGGTGACGGCGTCGCCCAGCGCCACATTGGGCGCAAGATTGAAGCTGAGCGTGACGGCGGGATACTGGCCTTGATGATTGACCTGGAGCGAGGTGCGCTGCTGCTCAAAGTGCGCGATGGTGGAGAGCGGAACCATCGCGCCAGTCGTGGATTTGATGAAGATGCCGTTCAGCGCGTCGGGGCTCTTCTGATAGATGGGATCGACTTCCATCACCACAAAGTACTGATTGAGCGCGGTGTACATGGTGGAGACTTCGCGCTGACCGAATGCGTCGTAAAGCACGCTGTCTATGGCGGCGGCGGTAATGCCGAGGCGCGAGGCAGCGTCACGGTCAATGACCAAGTTGGCCGCCAGACCCAGATTCTGCTGATCGGTGGAGACATCGCGCAACTCGGGCATGGTTCTCATGCGGGCTAGCAGTTGCGGCGCCCAGGTGTTCAGCTCGTTCAGGTTTTCATCGCTGAGGGTGTACTGGTACTGCGCGTCGGAGCCGCGGCCGCCGATCTGGAATTCCTGCTGCACCTGGAGGATCAGCTGCGCGCCGGGAACGCTGCTGAGCTTGCCGCGCAGCCGGTTGACCACCGCATCGGCGGAGACGCGCCCTGGGCGCTGCGCCAGCGGCTTGAGAGCGATGAACATGCGGCCCACGTTGGAGCTGCCGCCGCCCGGCCCGCCGCCTCCCACAAATGCGGTGACAGATTGTATCGCAGGATCGTCCAGCACCATCTGCGCCAAATCGCTCTGCTTGATTCGCATGGCATCAAAGCTGATGTCCTGAGATGCGCGGGTAGAGCCGCCCATGCGCCCGGTGTCCTGCTGCGGAAAGAAGCCCTTGGGTACAATCACGAAGAGATAGACGTTGAGGGCCATGGTGCCAAGCAGGACGCCTAGCATCAACCACTGGTGGCGCAGAACCCAGCGCAGGCCACCCGCGTATTCGTCATGCATCCATTGAAAGGCGCGCTCGCTGGCGCGATAGACGGGGCCGTGTCGTCTCTCGTCGCGCGCCTTGAGAAACTGCGCGCAGAGCATGGGCGTGGCTGTCAGCGAGACCAGCAGCGAGACGGCAATGGCTACGGAAAGTGTTACGGCAAACTCGCGGAAGAGCTTGCCGACAATGCCGCCCATGAGCAGAATCGGAATAAAGACGGCAATCAGCGAAAGGCTCATCGAGAGAACGGTAAAGCCGATCTCGCGCGAACCCTTCATCGCCGCATCGTAGGGCGAGTCGCCCATCTCAAGATAGCGCGTGATGTTCTCGATGACTACGATGGCGTCGTCCACCACGAATCCCGTCGCAATGGTCAGCGCCATCAGCGACAGGTTGTCGATGGTGTAGCCGAGCAGCCACATCACGCCGAAAGTGCCCACCAGCGAGAGCGGCACGGCAATGGACGGAATGATGGTGGCCCAGACCTCGCGCAGGAAAAGAAAGACGACCAGCACCACGAGACAGACACTGATGATGAGCGAGATCTCTACATCATGCACACTGGAGCGAATCGTGGTGGTCCGGTCCACGGCCACGTCGATCTTGATCGTGGGCGGGATGGCGGCCTGCAAGCGCGGCATCTCCGCAAGCACGCTATCGACGGTAGAGATGACGTTTGCGCCGGGAATTTTGAAGACAATAATCAGCACCGCGTCTTTCAACTGTCCGGGCTGGCCGTTGGCGGCGTTGATGCCGCTGACGCCGGCGGTGCGGATGTCGGCGACGCTGTCCTTCACTTTGCCCAGATCGGTAACGCGCACCGGCGCGCCGGTCTGATGGTTGTAGCCGGCAATGATGGGCGCGTAGTCGCTAGCTTTGAAGATCTGGTCGTTATCGTTGATCTGCCAGCGGTGACCAACGTCTTGAAATGCGCCTTTGGGGCGATTGGCGTTGGCGTTGGCCAGCGCCGTGCGCACCGCCTCCAGGCCGACGCCGTTGTTGCCCAATTCCATCGGGTTCAATTCGACGCGCACGGCGGGGCTGGAACTGCCGCCGACAAAGCATTGTCCTACTCCCTGAATCTGCGATATTTTCTGTGAGAGGATGGAGTCGGCCAGATCGTAGATCTGCGGCTTGGGCACCACGTCTGAGGTGAGCGCGAGAATCAGGATCGGCGCTTCGGCGGGGTTGGCCTTGCGGTAGTTTGGATTCTGCGGCAAGTACGAGGGCAATTGACTGCGCGCGGCGTTGATACTGGCCTGCACGTCGCGAGCCGCGGCGTCGATGTTGCGATTGATGTCGAATTGCAATGTGACGGAAGCCGAGCCCAGCGAGCTGGACGAGGTCATCTGATTGACGCCGGCGATGCGTCCGAACTGGCGCTCGAGCGGCGTGGCCACCGACGAGGCCATCGTCTCAGGGCTTGCGCCGGGAAGCCCCGCGCTCACGCCGATCACGGGGAAATCGACATTCGGCAGCGAGGCCACCGGCAGCAGCGAATAAGCTACCGAGCCAGCCAGCAGCAGCGCCAGGCTGAGAAGCGAGGTGGCTACCGGGCGCTGAATGAATGGTGCGGAAAGATGCATCGGTTCCAGTTGTCAGTGATCAGTTGTCAGCTAAAAGCCAATAGCCGCCTGTTGCTTCCAGTTGAGGTTTGAGGTATCCCAGGTCCGAAAATCCGGACCTGGTGCACCCAGCTAATAGCCGGATTCAGGAACCTGCTCCCTGTTCCCTGCTTCCTGTTCCCTGCTCTTCGGCTTCAAGCGCAGGGCCAGCTTGTCAAAGTAGAGATACGTGACCGGCACGGTGTAGAGCGTAAGCAGTTGCGAAAGAATCAATCCGCCAACGATGGTGACGCCCAGCGGCATGCGCAGCTCCGCGCCCACGCCTCCACCAAGGGCCAGTGGCAAGCCGCCCAGCATCGCGGCCATGGTAGTCATCAAGATGGGCCGGAAGCGCAACTGGCAGGCCTGGAAGATGGCGTCCTCGGCGGATTTGCCCTCGACGCGCTCGGCTTGCAGCGCAAAGTCGATCATCATGATGGCGTTCTTCTGCACGATTCCGATGAGCAGGATGATGCCGATCAGCGCAATCACGCTGAATTCCGTGCGCGTAATCATCAGGGCAAGCAGTGCGCCCACGCCGGCAGAAGGCAGCGAAGAGATGATCGTGATGGGGTGAATATAACTCTCATAAAGCACGCCCAATACGATGTAAACGGTGACCAGCGCGGCCAGAATCAGCAGCGGCTCATTGGCCAGCGATGTTTGAAAAGCCGCGGCCGTGCCCTGGAAGCTGGCATTGATGGCAGCCGGCATGTTGATGCGCTGCTCGATTCGGCTCACCGCGTCCACGGCGTCGCCCAGTGCCTTGCCCGGCGCCAGATTGAAGCTGATGACGGTGGATGGAAACTGCCCCTGGTGGCCGATCGAAAGCTGCGCTGTAGATTGCTCCCAGTGAGCGATCTGGCTGAGCGGCACCTGCGTTCCGTTGCCGGATTTGACGTAGAGATTGCTCAGCGTCGAAGGATCGGTCTGGAAGTTTTTTCCCACTTCCATCACGACGTGGTACTGATTGAGCTGCGTAAAAATGGTGGAGACCTGACGCTGGCCAAAGGCGTCGTAGAGCGTGTTGTCCACGTCGGCCATGGCAATGCCCAGCCGCGCCGCGGTGTCTCGGTCGATGACCAATTGCGCGCCCAAACCCTGATCCTGCAAATCGCTGGCAACGTCGGTAACCACGGGCTGCTTGCCCAGTTCACTGACCATCAGCCGCGTGTATTTGGCCAGCTCGACCGGATCTGGATCTTCCAAAGAATACTGAAATTCAGTCCGGCTGACGCGGTCTTCGACGGTTAGGTCTTGCAGCGGCTGAAGAAAAAGCTGAATTCCCTCGGCGTCTTGCACACTGCCGAGGCTTGCCTGCAAGCGACGAATCACTTCGGTGGCAGAGATTTTTCGCACGTCGAGCGGCTTGAGATTGATCTGGATGCGCCCGGAGTTCAGAGTGTTGTTGGTGCCGTCGACGCCGATGAACGAAGAGATATTATCGACGGCCGGGTCTTGCAGCAGAGTGTCTACGAGTTTTTGCTGGCGCTCGGACATCGAGGCGAAGCTGACCGTCTGCGGCGCTTCGCTGATGCCCAGAATCACGCCGGTGTCCTGCACCGGGAAGAAGCCCTTGGGGACGACAATGAAGAGAAGAATCGTGGCGATGAATGTGGAGATGGTGACCAGCAGCGTAGTGAAGCGATGCTGCAAGACCACATGCAGCGTACGCCCGTACCATGCAATGACGCGATTGAAAACATCCTCCGACCAATGATAAAAGCGGGTCTGACGCGCGACCTTTTTGTCTTTGAGAATGCGCGAGCACATCATCGGCGTCAGAGTCAATGATACAAACGCGGAGACGAGGATTGTGACGGCCAGCGTGATGGCAAATTCGCGGAAGAGCCGGCCCACCACATCGCTCATGAAGAGCAGAGGAATCAACACGGCGATCAGCGAAACGGTCAGCGACATGATGGTGAAGCCGATCTGTTCGCTGCCCTTGAGCGCGGCCTGCATGGGGCTCATGCCCTCTTCAATGAAGCGCGAGATATTCTCGATCATCACGATGGCGTCGTCCACCACAAAGCCGGTCGAGATGGTCAACGCCATCAGCGTTAAATTATTCAGTGAATAACCCAGCAGATACATAACGCCGAAGGTTCCCACAATTGAGAGCGGCACTGCGACGGAAGGAATGACGGTGGCGGCAAGGTTTCGCAGAAAGAGGAAGATGACCATTACGACTAGAGCAATGGTGAGCATCAGCTCGAATTCGACATCTCTGACCGAGGCGCGAATGGTGGTAGTGCGGTCGGTAAGCACCTTCACCTTGACTGAAGCAGGCAGGCTGGTCTGCAACTGCGGCAGCAGAGCCTTGATGCGATCCACAACAGCGATGATGTTGGCGCCCGGCTGGCGCTGAATGTTGACGATCACGGCGGGCTGGCGATCCATCCACGCGGCCTGCTGCGAATTCTCCGCGGCATCGACGATGGTGGCCACGTCAGAGGCGCGCACCGCCGCTCCGTTGCGATAGGCGACGATCACCGGCTTGTAATCGCTGCTTGAAATCAGTTGATCGTTGGCGCCGATGGTGTAAGACTGGCGGTTGCCGTTGAGCGTGCCCTTGGCTTGATCCACATTGGCCGCGGCCAGCGCGGTGCGCAAATCTTCCAGGCTCAGGTTGTAGGCGGCAAGCTGCGCCGGGTTGGCCTGAATGCGCACGGAAGGCTTTTGTCCGCCGGCGATCGAGACCAAGCCTACGCCGGTGACCTGGGAGATTTTCTGCGCCAGATTGGTATCGGCTGCGTCCTCAATTTTGTCCAGCGGAAGCGAGTTGGAATAAAGCGCCAGCGTCATGATGGGCGCGTCGGCGGGGTTGACCTTGCTGTAGATGGGCGGGTTGGGTAGATCGGCGGGCAAGAAGCTGTTGCCCGCGTTGATGGCCGCCTGCACCTCCTGCTCGGCCACGTCGATGTTCTCGTCCAGATTGAATTCGAGCGTAATCACCGAGCCGCCGCCGCTGCTCACCGAGGTCATCTGCTTGAGGCCCGGCATCTGACCGAACTGCCGCTCCAAAGGCGCGGTGACCGAAGAGGCCATCACCTCCGGCCCGGCGCCGGGATAGAAGGTAAGCACCTGAATGATCGGGTAATCCACCTCAGGCAGCGCGGAGACTGGCAACTGCTGGTAGCCGACAAAGCCGGCCAGCAGGATAGCCGCCATCAGCAGCGAGGTGGCTACCGGGCGCAGAATGAATGGCCGGGAAGGACTCAGGCTCACTGCTTTGCTCCCGTCTCGGATTTGCCGTTGCTGCTCGACGCCGGCCCACTCGATGCTTGCCCGGACGCCGCACCCTGCCCGGCGCCACTCTTCTGGCGGGGCGCGCTGATGGTCACAATTTGTCCGGGTTTCAGGCGGTCCGCGCCGTCCACTACTACGTTCTGTCCGGGATTCACGCCGCTATCGAGGATCGTCACTTGCCCCTCTGCCAGGGCAATCTTCACCAACTGAATTCTCGCCGTCGAAGTCTTCTTCACCGCGTCGGTATCGATGGCCCAGACAAACGAGCCGCGGTTGCCGGTCTGGATCGCCGCCGACGGAACTACGAGAGCGTTGGGGCGCGCCTCCATGATGAGATGAATATTCACAAACTGATTGGGAAAGAGTGCCTGATCCTTGTTGTCGAAGACAGCCTTCAGTTTGTCGGTTCCGGTGGTGGTGTCGATTTGGTTGTCGGCGGTGAGCAGGTAGCCGCTGGCCAGTTTGACGGTGTCGCCCTGGTTGTAAGCCTCGACGGCCAGCCGCTTCTCCGCTCTGAGCTTTTCCAGCACCGGGGGAAGCTGGTCTTCCGGCAGCGTAAAGTACACCGCAATCGGCTCGAACTGATTGATGACTACAAGATTTGTCGTTCCGGCGGCGATGATGTTGCCTGGGTCAACCAGCCGCAAGCCGATCTTGCCGTCGATTGGCGACTGGATCGAACACCAGTCGAGCTGTAACTGGGCTGTTTCAATGGCTGCCTTGTCGGACTCGATAGCGCCCATATACTGGCCTTGAGTTGCTTCGTCTGCATCCAGGCTCTCCTTGGAGACAACGCCCGCCGCGTAGAGCGCCTTGTAGCGCGCGTACTCCGCCTTGGCGTCCTTGAGCAGGGCCTCATCGTGTGCCAATGTGCCTTTGGCCTGATCCAGCGCGGCTTTATATGGCCGGGGGTCGATCACCATGATGGTCTGGCCCTTTTTCACCTGCTGGCCCTCGGTAAATTTGACCGGCTGCAATTCGCCGCTGACGCGGGCTTTGACGGTGACGCTCATATAGGGCGTCACCGTGCCCAGCGCGGTAAGGTAGATGGGCAGCGGCTTCTGCTCGACGGGCGCAACCTGCACCGGCACGGGTCGGCCTATCAGGGCCGCGGCCTGACTGGCGGCCTGGCTCTGCGCCACCTTCTGGTTCTGGTAGATCTTCCAGACAATGAGGCCCAGGGCTACAACCAGCACAAGATACACGATCATCCGCACCCAGGAACTTTTGTGGGCATGGGGCTGGTTTTGCAGGCCGTTTGCGGCCAGCGACGATTCCGGAGTGGATTCAATAGACATAAATGTCGATTCCAATCGTATTTCTTGAATGAATGCCCGCCAAAAGGCGTTTAGAGGCACAACTTACAGCTTACAGCCGGCAGTTCGCGCGCTGCTGTTTGATAGTAGACAGACCGCTTTTACTGACGCGATTTCACGCAGACGGCCGACGCCAGCATTCCTCTTTACGGACGTGCCAGTTTCCTGAAAGGTTTCGAGCGCCTGCGCAACGGACCATACCGGGCCGGAGCGGTGTGCAACGCCGGCATTCCGCCGGACGCTATACTGTCAAAAGTTGGCCCAAGACCTCAATCCCGCTGAAGCTGCCGCTGCCGCTCGCCCGCTGTGCGTCGATCTGGACGGCACGCTGATCAAGTCGGACTCGCTTTTTGATGCGGTCTGCCGGTTTGTGCGCCGCAATCCTCTGCGCGTCTGGCGGTTGGCGCTCTGGCTAGCCGGCGGACGCGCGCGCCTGAAGGCCGAGGTCGCCAGCATCGCCCCGCTCGAGCCTGCCCGCCTGCCTTACAACACCGCATTGCTCCGCTATCTGCAGGCCGAGCGGCGCAGCGGCCGCCAGATCTACCTGACCACCGGCGCGGACGTTTCGCTGGCCGATCGAGTAGCGGCGCATCTGGGCATCTTTGCCGGCGTACTGGCCTCCGACGGCGCAACCAACCTGACCAGCCGGAAGAAGCTGGCGCTGCTGAAGACCCGCTTTGGCGGCTTTGACTACATCGGCAACTCCCGCGCCGACCTGCCACTGCTGGCCGCGGCGCGGGTGGCTATGGTGGCCAATCCGACCCCGGGCTTGAGCTGGGCGCTGCGGATGAAAGAGATTCCGGCGGCCCGGAGCTTCATGGACCGGCAGCCGCTGCCGCGCACACTGGCCAAGGCGATCCGCATTCATCAGTGGGCCAAAAACATGCTTCTGCTGGCGCCGCTGCTGCTCTCGCACCGGGTGAATCTGGCGGCCATCGGCGCGGTTACGGCTGCCTTCTTCTGCTTCAGCTTCATGGCCTCGGCCAGTTACATACTCAACGACCTGATGGACATCGAGAGCGACCGCCGCCATCCGGCCAAGCGCTTCCGCCCCTTTGCCGCAGGCGACTTGCAGGTCTCCTTTGGAATCCTGCTGGCGCTCATGCTGGTTGTTTGCTCGGTGGCCTTGCTGCCGCTGCTGCCGCATCGATTTGCGATGTGGCTCGCGGTTTATATTGTTTCCACCACGGCTTACTCTTTCTATCTCAAACAGAAAGCTCTGGTAGACGTGCTGATGCTCTCTGGCCTTTACACGCTGCGGCTGCTGGCCGGCGGCGCGGCTACCAAGACGGAAATCTCCCACTGGCTGGCCGGCTTTTCCATCTTTCTGTTCCTTTCGCTGGCCATGGTCAAGCGCTTCAGCGAGTTGGAGAATCTGCGCGAGCGGGGCATTGCCGCCATCCATGGACGCGGCTATCTGGCCTCCGATCTGGAGCAGGTGCGCAGCTTTGGCACGGCCAGCGCCTATGCCGCGGTGCTGGTCTTCATGCTTTACATTGCGCGCCCGGATGTGACTGCGCTTTACCGCCATCCCTATCGGCTTTGGATGATTGTGCCGCTGCTTCTCTACTGGCTCAACCGCGTCTGGCTGCTCGGCTCGCGCGGAGAGATGGACGAAGATCCGGTGATCTTTGCCCTGCGCGACCGCGTCAGTCTGGCTGTTGGCGCCTGCGTGGTGGCCGTGGCAATTTTTGCGCTGTAGCGCAGGACCGATACTGTTGCGATCATTTGGTGCGATCTGCAAGCTTGGGATGAGACGGGAACGATCATGCCCTGTATGCCGACGGTCTGAAGCAGAAACCCAAAGGCGATAGAGCCATGCGCAGCGTGACCCCATCAAGAACCGAAGGATGTTTATGTCAGGGCAGCGTCTTCGGTCCTGACCGCAACCCTTCGAGATTTCTACTCTGCGCTTCTCATGAACAAGATGGTTGATGGGGCAAGTTTTTCATTCTTTCGCCAGAGTACAGAAGGGCTGGGAAATCATTTAGCAAGTTAGCCACCGCTGCGCGGTGATGGCGAGTTAGCAAGTTGGAGGCAGTTCATTGCAGGTGTAACTTGCATCGGCAAGCAGGACTGCTCCTCATGAACAAGGTTCCGATTGAGGTTCGTGCTAACCCACCCATGCCGCAAAAGAAAACGCAGATCCTTCGACTGCGCTCAGGAGCAGAAAAGATGTGCACCCAGCATTGAGTGAGACCAGCAGAGAACCTATGCGAGAATCGGCGAAAAGTGAGCGTTTTTGACGAAAAAGGGGGCATAATTTGCCCGAAAAGGCCAAAATAAGCGATCAAAAAGTACTAATTAGTAACTAGTATGTGCTCATAAAGCATTCATATTGTTATAGTTACAAAAAACGCAGGAAGCGGAAAAGGTAGGGGGGGGTGGGGTCGCCGGGTTTTTTTGAAGAAGAAACGGCGAAGATGGAGAAGATAGGGAACAGGAAGCAGGGAACAGATTGCGCGGGTTGGAGATTGGACGTTGGTCATGAGAGCCCCGGACTTGCACCTGCTTCCATGGTGCGCGCTAGAGGATTAATTATCTGCAATAAGCCGCTTAAGGATGGGGGGAAAGAGATGCAGCGAGTCATCGAATGCCGCGCGGGATTGGCGAGTTATTTGGCCAGCGAATGTAAAGATACAGATGAAGAAGTCGTTCGGTTCTGTTGCAGTCAGGCAGGCAGTCAGCGATAGCATTCCCACGTGCCGGCCTTGGATCCCCGCCAATGAATCCTTTACCACCGCTGGCTCGTCTTAGAAGCAGGACGCAGGGACGCCCTTCCTCAGCGCCGGCCGAATACTTGAGAGTCTTCGACTACCATAGTAGTTTCAACAGGATGTTGGAGCGGAAACGGGCGGAATGCGCCCTCCGCCCCGGAACCCGATGAGCCGGCAAGGCGCTGAAAGGGAACTCATCGAGCCGTTTTGGAGCAATCCGGAGGCGGCCAGACCGGCTCAGGAGCGAGTACCTGCCCTATGTGGATTGTCCGGCTTGCGCTGCGGCGGCCTTATACGTTTGCCGTCTTTGCGCTCTTGATTCTGATTCTCGGCGTCTACAGCATCCTTTCGATGCCGACGGATATTTTTCCGAATATCGACATTCCCGTTGTGACCGTGGTGTGGAACTTCAACGGCATGTCGGCGCAGGAGATGTCTACCCGCATTCTTTTCAACAGCGAGCGGGGCATGACCACGACGGTCAACGACATCGAGCACATCGAGTCGCAGTCGCTCAATGGCATTGGCATCATCAAGATTTTCTTCCAGCCTCATGTCAATGTCGGCAATGCAGTGGCGCAGGTTACGGCCATCTGCCAGGTGCAGTTGCGCTCATTGCCACCCGGATCGGTGCCGCCCTTCATCATCCAGTACAACGCCTCCAGCGTGCCCATTCTGATGCTGGGCGTCTCAGGCAAGGGGATGAACGAGCAGCAGTTGAACGACGTGGCCACCAACAACGTGCGCACGCAACTGTCCACCATCGAGGGCGCGCAGACGCCGTTTCCCTACGGCGGAAAGTTGCGCCAGGTGCAGGTGGATCTGGATCTGCACGCGCTTCAAGCCAAGGGGCTCTCGCCGGTGGATGTGGTGAACGCCATCTCGGCGCAGAATCTGATTGCTCCCTCCGGCACCATGAAGATCGACCGCTTTGAATACGCTGTCGAGACCAACTCCGCGCCGCGGGTGATCGACGAACTGAACGACCTGCCCATCAAAGTATTGAACGGCTCGGTGATTTACGTGCGCGACGTGGCTCATGTGCGCGACGGCAGCCCGCCGCAGACCAACATTGTGCGCGTGGACGGCAAGCGCGCCATTATGATGGCCGTGATGAAGACCGGCTCGGCCTCGACGCTGGAGATCATCGCCGGCATCCGCGACAAAATCGAAAGCATCACCCGCATGGGTCAACTGCCCAAGGATCTGCGCATCGATTTTCTCGCCGATCAATCGATCTTTGTGCGCGGCGCAATCGACGGCGTGGTCCGCGAAGCTCTCATCGCCGCCTGCCTGACGGCCATCATGATTCTGGTCTTTCTGGGCAGTTGGCGATCCACCATTATCATTGCGGTCTCGATTCCGCTCTCGATTCTCTGCTCGCTCAGTGTGCTGGCGATGCTGCACGAGACGATCAACATCATGACGCTGGGCGGCTTTGCGCTGGCCGTCGGCATTCTGGTGGACGACGCCACGGTGGCCATCGAGAACATCAACCGCAATCTTGAATCCGGCAAGGAACTGGAGCAATCGATTCTGGACGGCTCGGCGCAGATTGCCGTGCCCGCGCTGGTTTCCACGCTGGCCATTTGCATCGTCTTTGTTCCCATGTTTTTCCTGAAGGGCGTGGCGCACTATCTTTTTGTGCCCATGGCCGAGGCGGTCGTCTTTGCCATGCTGGCCAGCTATCTGCTCTCTCGAACCCTGGTGCCGACCATGGCCAAGTACCTGCTCAAAGAGCACGACGACTCCGAAGAATCTGAAAAACGAAGTAGCCGCAATCCTTTTGTCCGCTTCCAATTGGCCTTCGATGCGGGTTTTGATGGTTTTCGCGCCGGTTATCTACGATTGCTTACACTCTGCCTGGACTATTCCGTTGTCTTCCTGATCCTCTTTACCGTTCTCGCGCTGGGCTCGGTTGCGCTGCTGGCTCCGTGGCTTGGCCAGGACTTCTTCCCCTCGGTCGACTCTGGCCAATTCAAGATTCACGTCCGCGCCCGCACCGGCACGCGCATTGAAGAGACCGCCGCGCTCTGCGACCACATCGATTCCACCATCCGCGAGGAAATTCCCGCCAAGGAAGTCGTTTCCATTGTGGATAACATCGGCCTGCCGAATTCGGGATTGAATCTCTCGTACTCGACCTCAGCGCCGATCGGCCCGGCCGACGCCGACATTCAGGTGCAATTAAGCAAAGAGCACCATCCGACGGCAGCGTATGTGGAGCAGTTGCGTGGCATTCTGGCCCGCGAGTACCCCAGCGTGACGTTCTATGTGCTGCCGGTGGATATTGTCACGCAGATTCTCAACTTCGGCCTCTCCGCGCCGATTGACATTCAGATTGTCGGCAATGATCTCTACGGCAATCGCGCGCTGGCCGAGCGGATCATCAACGAGGTTCGCTATCTGCCCGGAGCGGCCGACGCGCGCATTCAGCAGCCCTTCAACTATCCGAATCTGACCGTGAATGTGGATCGCACCCGCGCCGAGACGCTGGGTCTGACGCAGAAGGACGTGGCTACCAGCGTGCTGGTGGCGCTTAGCGGCAGCTTCCAGACCACGCCCAGCTTCTATCTCGATCCCAAGACCGGCGTCACCTACAACGTGGCCATTCAAGCGCCGCAATACAACCTCGATTCGCTGGCCGCGCTGAAGAGCTTGCCTGTCACCGGCACCGCGCCTCATGCCGCCTACTCCGCTGGCGCAGGCCCCGGCGCAATGCCGCCCGAGCAGATTCTGGGCAACCTGGCCGCGATTGTGCCGGGCGCGGAGTTGGGCGAAGTGAGCCACTACGATGTGCAGCCGGTCATCGACATCTACGCCAACGTGGATGGAACCGATCTGGGCACGGTGACGCGAGAGATTGAAGGCGTGATCGCCCGCCACAAAGCCGAACTGCCGCGCGGCTCGCATTTCATTCTGCGCGGGCAGAGCGAGACGATGAAGGCCTCCTACATTGGCCTGCTAGGCGGACTGGCTTTCTCGATCTTGCTGGTTTATCTGCTGATCGTCGTCAACTTCCAGTCGTGGCTGGATCCCTTCATCATCATTGCCGCGCTGCCGGCGGCGCTGGCCGGGATTGTCTGGTTCCTCTTCCTCACCCACACGCGGCTCAGCGTACCCGCGCTTACCGGCGCAATTATGTGCATGGGCGTGGCTACGGCCAACTCGATACTGGTGGTCAGCTTTGCCCGCGAGCAACTTGAAGTTTTGGTGGGCGACGCTCGCCGGGCCGCGCTGAATGCTGGTTTTGTGCGCCTGCGCCCGGTGCTGATGACGGCTCTTGCGATGATTCTGGGCATGGCGCCCATGGCGCTGGGCCTGGGCGACGGCGGCGAGCAGAACGCGCCGCTGGGCCGCGCCGTGATTGGCGGCCTGCTGCTGGCCACCGTGGCAACGCTGTTTTTTGTGCCCGCATTCTTCTCCCTGGTCCACGGCTGGCTTGAAGGCCGCCGCAAGACGGCCCAGGGCGTGGCGCGGGCCGGAACGATCGACGAATTCGACGAGATACCGGAGTGATATTTATGCCCAATGAACCGAATCCGAAGCAGCAAGCGGCTCACGATCATGGCAGCGCGCCCGAGCAAAAGCCCATCGCGGCGGGCAAGGCAATGGTTGGCGTGGCGATTGTCGTCCTAGTCGCGGGCGCACTGGCCGGCTACGGCATCTGGAGCCGCAAGAATTCCGACCGCGTACTGGCTGATACCACCACGGCGCTGGCCGCGCCCACGGTGATCGTCGCCGCTCCCAAGCAGGGTTCGCCCGTGGATAGCTTTGTGCTGCCCGGCAACGTTGCCGCCTATACGGACTCGCCCATCTACGCGCGGACTGCGGGTTATTTGACGCACTGGTACTTTGACATCGGAGCGAGAGTGAAGAAAGGCGCGCTGCTGGCCGAGATCGCAACGCCCGAGGTGGACCAGCAACTGGCGCAGGCCCAGGCCGACCTGAATACCGCTCAGGCCAACGCCAACAACGCCCGCATCCAGGCCGACCGCTACACAGGCCTCGTGCAATCGAACGCCGTCAGCCGCCAGGATACCGATACGTTTGTGAACCAGGCCGCGGCCACCGCGGCAGCCGTCAAGTCCGCGCAAGCCAATGTGGAGCGGCTGCGCGAGTTGCAATCCTTTGAGAAGGTCTACGCGCCCTTCGACGGCATTGTTACCGCGCGCAATATCGACACCGGGCAGTTGATCGATGCTGGAGTGGGGGCCGGCGCGGGCAAGGAACTCTTTCATCTGCAAGCGATTCAAACGCTGCGCGTCTACGCCAATCTGCCGCAGGTCTATTCAAGCAACGTAAAGCCCGGCGCGCGCATTGGCCTGAGCTTTGCCGAGCACGCGGGCAAGATGTACCAGGGTACGCTGGTCCGCACAGCCGATGCGATTGACCCTGCCAGCCGGACGCTTTTGGTCGAGGTGGATGTGGACAACCGCGACGGCGAACTGCTGCCGGGTTCGCTGGCCGAGGTGCATTTCAAGACGCCGCCGGCCGGGCCAGCTTATATCGTGCCCTCGGCGGCGTTGATCTTCCGCAAGGAGGGGCTGCGCGTGGGCGTTGTGGTCAACGGCGATGTGGCGCGTCTGCTTCCGGTTGTGATTGGCGAGGACGATGGGGCGAATGTGCAGATTGTCACTGGCCTCGGAGCCGGCGATCAGGTGATTCAGGATCCGCCCGACTCGCTCATCGACGGCGAAAAAGTGCAGATCGTGCAACCGGCCAGCCAATCCGGCGCGGGAGGCAAGTGATTATGGCGACGCCTCAGTCAGAGGGCACATTCCGGCAGGGGCTAAAGCCCAGCCATTTATTTGTTTGGCTCGCGGCAAGACTGAAGTCGTGCCCTTTCAAAGCAAAAGCATTTTATTCGCAATGGATTCCCCCCTCTGCGGTTCTGATCGCCCTGACCCTTTTATCTGGCTGCAAGCCCGTCGGCCCAAATTACAGCCGCCCCGGATACGACGCTCCTCCGGCCTACAAGGAAACCGGCGCAACCGCGGTCATTCCGCCGCCCAATCCAACTGGAGGCGCATGGCAGCCAGCCTCGCCCTCCGACGGCCTGCTGCGCGGCAATTGGTGGGAGATCTACCAGGATCCGCGGCTCAATCAGCTTGAAGAGCGCATTGCCGCCAACAATCCCACACTGCGTCAGGCGTTGGAGACCTTCCTTGCCGCGCAGGATCAGGTCAAAGCCGCCCGTTCCGCGCTCTTTCCGAGGCTCTCGGCGGGGCCAACCGTGGCGCGCGACCGCGTATCGAAGAACGGGCCCAATTACAATCCCAGCAAGTCCGCCACCTATAACGATTTTGCGCTCGACGGCCAGGCCAGTTGGGAGCCGGATCTCTGGGGCCGCATCCGCCGCACCGTCGAAGCCGCCCACTCCAACGCACAGGCTAGCGCCGCCGATCAGGCCAGCATCGACCTGAGCCTTCACGCCGAGTTGGCTGCCGACTACTTCCAACTGCGCGGGCTGGACGCCGAGACTCGCCTGCTGACGGCTACCGTCGCCGATCTTGAAGGTCAGCTCGATCTGACGCAGCGCCTGCTGGCCGGCGGCATCGGCACCGATGTCGATGTGGCGCAGGCCCGCACTCAGCTTGAGGCCGTCCGCGCGCAACTGGTGGATATTGGCGTGGCCCGCGCCCAGTACGAACACGCCATTGGAACACTGGCCGGCTACACTCTGTCAGGCTTCAGCATTCCGCCCTCGCCGCTTGACTTATCGTTGCCTGGTGTTCCCGTCGGCGTGCCCTCGCAGTTGCTCGAGCGCCGTCCCGACATTGCCGCCGCCGAACGCCGCGCCCAGGCCGCGAACGAGCAGATCGGCATTGCCATCAGCGCCTACTACCCCACGATTACGCTGAATGGCACGGGCGGCTTTGAAAGCGAGCACGGCGGCACATGGATTCAAGGTCCGAGCGCGTTGTGGAGCCTGGGCGCGCAGGCAACGGAGCTGCTCTTTGACGCCGGGCAGCGCCACGCCCTCACCGACCAGGCCCGCCACGCCTACGAGGCCCAAGCCGCCGCCTACAAGAGCACGGTTCTTGCCGCCTTCAACGACGTGGAAGACCAGCTCTCCAGCCTGAGAATCCTTGAGAATGAGGCGGCGATCGAGCAAAAAGCGGTAGACTCCGCGCGGCACTCGCAGGACATTTCCAATCGGCGCTACAAGGGTGGGGTTACCAGCTACCTTGAAGTGCTCACCGCCGAAGCCGCGCTGTTGCAGAATCAGCGCACCGCCATCGAGCTTGAGACGCGGCAGTTTGTCTCCAGCGTAGGCCTGGTGCGCGCCCTGGGCGGCGGCTGGGATGCGAGCCAGTTGCCGAAGTAGATGATTCGCGCCGGGCGGAACTGGCTAGCTCATCAACTCCGCCCGCACCAACATGCAGGTGATGTTGTCGTGTCCTCCGGCTTGTTTGGCAGCGTCCACCAGCCCGGCGCAGAGTTCTTCGAGAGGCAAATTGGCGGCCAGCATCGATTCAATCTCTTCATCGCCGATTTCGCCTGTCAATCCGTCCGAGCACAGCAGAAATGTATCGCCCGCTTCCGCCTCAAGCTCGAAGATATCCGGCTGCACGGCCGGTTGCGTTCCCAGCGCGCGGGTGATTACGTTGCGATAGTTGGAGTGCAGCGCCTCCTCATGCGTCATGCGGCCCATGCGCACCTGCTCGGCCACCAGCGAGTGATCCTGACTGACCTGCATCAGAGGCTTCAGTTCCGGCGCTTGCTGGTCTAAACTCTCCGGCTCCGGCCCGGCCTGCTCCTCTTCCGTCATTACCGGCGAAGGCTTCGCCTTCGCCAGACGCATCCGGTAGCAGCGGCTGTCACCCACGTTGAAGACTAGAACGCGCGGCCCATCGGTCACCAGGCCTACCAGAGTCGTCCCCATGCCGCCCAGCTTTGCATCCTGCTGGGCGTGGGAATAGATGGCCTGATTGGCGGCAAAGATCGCCTCGGCAACCAGATCTTCCAGGCGGGCGTCTTCCTTGCGGGCGCGGTCGCTCAACAGGCGCAGAACTTCATTGACGGCCTGCGAACTGGCGATCTCGCCGGCCGCCGCGCCGCCCATGCCGTCGCACACAATGTAAACCCCGTGCTCAGCCGAGTAGCCGAATGCATCTTCGTTGGATGGGCGTTTGCTGCCGCAGTCGGAGATGGCGGCAACAGCGTAACGAACTATAGCTCTAGCCAAGTAAACTCTCCCGCACTTCAGTTTACACGGGATGGTGCTCAGTGAGCCTTCAACTCCGGAAGCGGCGGCGCGGGCGGCAGATTGCAGACCTGAATCCGGCCGCCTATGGAAACGGTCACAGCTCCGGTCCGCGCCCGTGTGCGACAGTAAAAGAGGGATGGAAAAGATAGAAAATCACGCCGGAAGAATCGCTTTTCTCGGCTACGGCGCATGTTTTTTTGCCAGTTGCCTGTGGGGCACCGGCTTTTACTTTGGCAGGCTCGCGCTCAATGAGATGAGCGTGGAGCACATGGTCCTCTACCGCTTTCTCTTTGCCTCGCTGGGCATGTTGCCGGTGGCGCTGGTGCATCGCCGCCGCTTCCGGCTTACTGCGGCCGAGGCGCGGCTGCTGTTGATTTGCGCCGCTCTGGGCGTGCCCATTCAATTTCTACTTCAGTTTCACGGCCTGGCGCGCACCACGGTCAGCCACGCCTCGCTGATGGTGGGCGCCATGCCGGTGCTGCTGGCCGCCGCGGCCGCGCTCTTTGCCCCGGGCCGCGCCAACGAGGAACGCCTGGGCCGCCTGGAGTGGCTGGCGCTCTTCGGTTCCACCGTTGGCGCGGCGCTGATTCTGCTCGGCGGCAGCCGCGGCCCTGCGGCGCAAGGCCAGCCCACGCTCGTCGGAGACCTGCTCGTCCTGGCCTCGCTTGCCACCGCGCTGGTTTGGATTCTGCTCAGCAAAAAACTTATGGAAACGCACAGCCCGCCGGTCGTGACGGCCTACACCATCCTCTCCGGCACCTTGATGCTGGCCGTTTGGATACTGGGTCCGCTGCTCTTCAATCCCTGGCTGCACAACAAGGTTGCGCCGCTGCCCATTGCCCACGTCAGCCTCACCGCATGGACGGCTCTAGCCATCAGCGGCCTGCTCTGCACGGCGACGACGACGCTGCTGTGGAACTGGGGCATCCACCACGTGCCAGCCTCGCGCGCCGGAGTCTTTTTGAATATCGAACCGGCTCTGGGTTCGTTGCTCGGCGTCAAGCTTCTCGGCGAGCACCTGGGGCCCTACGCCTGGGCCGGCGGCGCGCTGATTCTGGCCGCCGCGCTGGCCCTCACCACGCACGGTCCATCCTCCGCGGAGCCCATCGTTCTGCTCGAATAGCCGCGCGCAGGACGCCGACATAACCTTGGTCACATGCTGTTCCAGCTTCACTGTCATCTTCGCACTCGCCTGACCGATACCTCCATAAGTGATTGATGGAGGCTAATGTGAGTCTTTTAACGTGGAACCATGCCACGACCGTCGGCGTCAGAGCCATGGACGACCAGCACGGAATTCTAATGGATACAATGAATGAGCTTCGCCTGGCAGCGGTGCGCGGCTCTGGACGCGAGCAGGTCAGCGAGGTTCTTGACCGGCTGATCGAGTTCACTCGAATGCACTTCTGGAGCGAAGAGCAACTGATGGAGCAATATGGTTTTCCCGGCCTGGCCGAGCATCGCGGCGAGCACCAGCGGATGTTGGCGCAGATTCTTCAATCCAGCCACCGCGTGCAGCACGGCGAGAAGATGCAGATGCGCCCGCTGCTCGGCTTCCTGCGCGATTCCTACGCCGAGCACATCGAGGGCATGGACCAGGAGTACGGCCCCTGGCTCAACAGCAAGGGCGTGGATTAGAACAACCGGCGCAGATGGAAGATAGCAGGGGCTGTGTGAAGCGCCGGCTCAGCCAGCGGTTGTGCTGCCCTTCAAAATCGCATCGATGGTCTGGATGTCAACCAATCCCATGCAGCCGTAGATTGCCGGAAGGACTTGTTCGGCGGGATAACTTCGCCTGAGTTCGGCGACTTTTTCTGTTCCGGCGCGATAAGCCGGGAGATACATGCGGCCCAGCAGCGGATGGCGTCCCCAGGCGCCGGAGAGCTTGTCGGCGCGTTCTGAAGTGACGAGAAAATCGCGGCGCAGCGTGGCGGCTACCTCATGCTGCTCGCGCCCTTCGCCCCAAGTCAGATACGAGGACTGGTTCTTGGCGTCGTCCTGCAAGAGAGCCAGAAGGACGCCAATCTGCAAGTCCTCATCCGGCAATTGGTCCACTTCCGTAACGCCGTGCGCAATCAGAATCGCATTGTTGGCAATGCCTTCAAAGAGCGTGGCGGCGCGCGTATTCATGGTGAGAACGGTGGCCTCGAAGCCAGCCTTTCCGCGCACGTACAAATCCTGCAAATAAGCAAAAGTCGTGACGTGGCCGGGCACAACCTCATGGCTGACGAGCTGCTCGAACTCAGGATAGGAAATCTGCAATGAAGCATTGATCTCGTATGCGGCTTCGTATTGCGGAGAGCCGTCGGTGTTGCGCGCGCGGCCAATATAATTCATCGACCCGGAGAACCAGGCGTCCTTGATCGGCTGGAAATCGATATTGGCGCGAGGCACGCGAGCAAGCTCCTGGGGAAGATACGGCAGCAGATTCTTCGCGCTGAGCGCGTCAAAGTGCGCAATCACCGCCGCTCCCAGAGCGCGCACGGAAGCCATGGGGCTGACGCGCTCGGCGCGCCAGGCATCGACAGCCTCCAGCAGGCCGCCAGCGTAGGAGGAGATATAACCGGCGTGGCCGAGCAATTCGGCGACACGCTCCCGCTTGGCCTCGGGCTGAGAGGCTTCGGGCGGCTTGGCCGTCGAGGCTTCAACCGAGCGCGCATAGGGCACCGGATCGCCCTTGCCGAGAAGCTCCATCGCGAGATCCCACATGGTTTCAAGGCATAGTGCCAGGCCGTCGAGATAAGCCTGTCGCAGACCGCCGATCTTTGCCGCTTCAGTGCGGACTCCGGCAATGGCCGCGGGAAGATTGACGGCGCGCAGATACTCTTCGACTGCTTCCTTGTTCTTTTCCGACACGCCGCCGGCTTGGCGAAGTCGCGCCGCCGTCGGATGCGTGTAGGCGGCGGGCAGCGGCTCGTCTGAAAACCATGAATCGGCAATGAAGCGGCCGGTGCCGGAGGGGCACATTACGTCCCCGCCCCAGAGTGTGTCAATGCCGAGAACCGCGTCGGCAACATAGATTGCAGCTTGATCCATTAGAGTGATTTCTCCTTCTTCAGAGAGCCGAACCAGACGTAGAGGCAGAGGCCAACAAACATCAGCGCGGAGACAGATTGCGAGAGAGCATCGTTGGCATAAAAAGGCGTGGTGACAAGGTCTTCGCGATACCAGTGGAAGAGACGCATTGCCGCGCCGAAGACGCCTCCGAGCGCGCCGCCGGCCATCAGCCCCGAGGCAATGATGACGCCGCGTTCGCGAATCCCCCTGCCATGCGCGCCGCCGGCCTTCTCTGAGCGCTTGTTGAGAAAATGCGACAAGAATCCGCCGACCAATGCGGGCGTATTGAGTTCGAGCGGAAGATACATTCCCAGCGCAAAGATCAGCGATGGCTGACCGAGCATCTCCAGCACCAGCGTCACCATTGCGCCAATGCCGAAGAGCAGATATGCGACCGGCTGATGGCTCATAAAGCCTTCGACCAGCGCCTTCATGATGGAAGCCTGCGGCGAGGCCAAAACCGGGCGCGGGTCTCCAACGAGTGCTTCGCCGAATTGAAAGGTGTGAGCCAGCATGACGATGGTCAACCCCGCTGCGATGGCAGAGGCAATGACGCCGACAAACTTCATCTTCTCCTGCGCAGCCGGAGTGGATCCGAGCCAGTAGCCAACCTTGAGGTCGGTGATGGTCTGGCCGGAGATCGATAGAGCGGTGCAGACCATGCCCGCAATGGCCATTACAAAAAACATTCCTGCCGTGCCAGAGAGGCCGAAGCGCAACAGAACGCCGGAAGCGATGATGATGGTGAGCATCGTCATCCCAGAGACGGGATTGCGCGCCGTGGTGGCGACGGCGTTGGCCGCAACGGAAGTGAAGAAAAACGAGAAGAGCAGCGTCAGCCCCAGGCCTACGGCCAGCACGGTGAAAGTGACGGGAAGATGGCCAAGGAATGCGGCGACGCCGATGGCTCCCAGGACGATGCCCGCGAGAAGAGCAGCGATGGGCAGATCGCGGTCGGTGCGCACGGGTTGAGCCGCCTCGCCGTGACGGAAGGTGCGCAGCGCAATGCCGAAGGATCCGGCAACGACGCGCAGCGATTTAATGATGCCGACAATACCGGCCGTGGCGATGGCGCCGACGCCGATAAAGCGCACATAGTTGCGATAAATGTCCACCGCGGACATAAGAGAAACCGGAATATGGGCGGGATAGACCGCGGTATCGAAGTGGCTGCCGATGAACCAAATCAGCGGGACAAGGACGAAATTCGAGAGTACGCCGCCGGCGCAGAGAATCATTGAGCTGCGCAGGCCCATTACATAGCCCAGACCGAGAATGAAGCCGATGGCGTCAAAGCGGAAGACCATCCGCGCGCGATCGGCAAGCGTGTGCATGACCGGCACAAACTGAAAATCGAGATATTCCTTCCAGACTTGGAAGGTGGTGACAAAGAGGTCGTAAAGGCCGGCGATGGCGGTGGCCTGCAAGAGCAGGCGGGCTTGCGATCCGCCTTTCTCGCCGGTGACAAGCACTTCGGTGATTGCCGTCGCCTCGGGGTAGGGAAGCAGGCCATGCATCTCGCACACGAAGTAGCGGCGCAACGGAATGAGGAAGAGAACGCCCAGGCAGCCACCGGCCAGACAAATGAAAATTGTCTCAACCGGATGAGGATTGAGGTGCAAAATATAGAGCGCGGGCAGCGTGAAGATGGCCCCTGCCACCACGCCGCCAGCCGCGCCGCCGATGCCCGTGATGATGACATTTTCAAGCAGGCTGGAGCGGCGGCTGTAGACGCGCGCCAGGCCGATGGCGAGGATCGAGATCGGGATCGCGGCCTCCATCACCTGGCCGACCTTCAGCCCGGAGTAGGCCGAGGCAACCGTGAAGATCACGCAGAGGAAAATGCCCCAGAGGATCGAGCGCGGCGTCAGCTCCGGTAGATTGGACTCGGCGGGCACGACGGGCTGATAGGTTTCGCCGGGCTGCAATGGCCGGTAGGCGCTCTCTGGCAGCGATTTGGTTTCAAGCTCGTTCATGAATGGATGACCTCAGCGGATGCAACTTCACCGCTATCGTTGGATTTTAATTCCTTGGACTCAGGGCAAGATTGGCGCGGTTGCAGGCGTGAATTTTGTGAGACCTGGAAGACTGCGCGGCTGCTAGCATGAGGGTGTGAAAGGCGATCCGATGCAGGCGCAAAAACAATCCGCAAAAACTCAGCCGGTGCCCATGCTGGACCTCAAGCGGCAATACCTTCCTCTGCACAGCGAACTGTTAGAGGCCGTGGGGCATGTTTTGGAGGCGCAACAGTTCATTCTCGGCGAGCCGGTGGCGGCCTTTGAGCGCGGCGCGGCGCAGAAGCTGGGCGTAAAGCACGCCGTTGGCTGCTCCTCAGGCACAGACGCGCTGTGGCTGGCGCTGGCCGCGGCGGGCATAGGAGCGGGCGATGCGGTGGTCACGACGCCTTTCAGTTTTTTCGCCTCGACAAGTGCCATTCTGCGCGCCGGGGCGACGCCGGTGCTGGCCGATATTGAGCCTGCTACTTTTAATTTGGCCTCCGCTGCTGTGGAGGCTGTTCTCGATGGTCCACGTGGCGTGGGTGTCCGGGCCATTCTGCCGGTGCATCTCTTTGGCCAGTCCGCCGATTGGACGGCTCTGGCGCGTATCGGCAATGAGCGTGGGCTCAAGCTGATTGGAGACGCCGCGCAGGCATGGGGCGCAGAGTGGCGGAGTGTGAAAGCCGGCGGGCTGGGCGACGCCGCGGCCTTCAGTTTTTATCCGACGAAAAATCTGAGCGCGGCGGGCGATGCGGGAATGATTGCGACGAACTCCGACGACCTGGCCGAGCGGGCCCTCATGCTGCGCCAGCACGGAATGCGCCGCCGCTACTACCACGACGAGGTCGGATGGAATACGCGCATGGACGGAATGCAAGGCGCAATTCTGGGCGTCAAGTTGAAGCACATCGACGGCTGGAACCAGGCCCGGCGAGCCGTGGCCCGGCGCTATCATGCGCTCTTTCACGCGACGGGGCTGGTCGAGGCTGGGCCGTATCCGGCGCACGGTATCGTCCTGCCGCACGAGGTTCCCGGCAGCCATCATGTCTGGCATCAATACGTGGTCCGAACCGCGCGCCGCGATGGCTTGCGCCAGTTTCTCACCGAGCGCAAGATCGGCTCGGAGATCTACTATCCCGTCCCGCTGCATTTGCAGGAGGCTCTCAAGGGCCTGGGCTACTGCCAGGGCAGCTTTCCAGAGGCAGAGCGCGCAGCAAGCGAGGTGCTGGCGCTGCCCATCTTTGCTGAACTGCGCGAAGACGAACAGGAGACGGTGGTCGCCGCGATTGCCGAGTTTTTGAGCTGAGTGGAAGGCGCGATCTCTGCTGTCAGGAAGAAGCGGGGGGGTATCGATGAACAAGATGGCTCTTTGAAGAATGTCAGATGTTCGCCGTGTGCGAATGCAATGGTGGAGGGCGCGTGAACCCGGAATAGTGAAAGTTTCTACGCATACACATGTCTGTCCGGTGACGTTTCGACTTAATCTAAAAGCGGCAGTCGATCCAGCCTTGAATTGGTTATCTTCTTCAAAGTGAAACTTCTTGCAGCGATGGACGATTTCGCCATTTGGGTGAGGTGCGGAGCAGTCGAAAATCGATGATCGAGAAGAAGCCGAACCATGGTAGTTGGCCGGGCCGAGATTTTGCAGGGGCTAAAGAGGCTGCGGAAAAAGGGCTATTCGGAAGTTGCAATCACGATTGAGCGTAGCAGGGGCTAAAGCCCAATGTTGATATGATTGGCTTTATTGGCCCGACTAAAGTCGTGCCCTGGTTACAAAGCCATTGGGAATTGCCTCCAGAAGAGTTTTTCCGCAGCCTGTAAAGCCCAGCTTTCCTTTCAGCCCTTGGCAGCCCGACTGAAGTCGGGCCCTGATTACAAAGCAACAAGTTTCAGTGGCTCCAAACCTTGATGCAGATCACCGATGACGGCGTGCAACTGCCGTTTTTAGGATTAATCTTCGAGTTTGATACACAGCAAGTTTTCACCGCGTTGCACGGCGTTGCTACCGTCGCATTCCGGAAATTCAAGGCCGGGCCCACGGTTTTTATAGTAAAATTCCCCATTGGTGCATCGCGTTTTGGAATTCTTCTATGCCTGTCCAAAGTCCGGGGATAGTGGATCGAGTGCTGTGCGGGCTTTGAGACAGACAACGAACCTATGAGATTTGGAACGATTCTTCTACTCGCTCTGGGCGCGCTGGCCGCCTTTGGGGTAATGACCTCGACCGTTTACAGCATGATGGTCGCTCTGGGCGCGCTGCGCTTTCGCCGCCGCGCGGCTGAGGCCAGCCCGCTCATCTTTCAGCCGCCGGTCAGCGTCTTGAAGGCCGTGCATGGCGACGAACCGGACCTCGAAGAGAATCTGGCCAGCTTTTTTGTGCAGAATTACCCAGAGTACGAGATTCTCTTCTGCGCGCGCCAGAACTCCGACCTTGGTCTGGCCGCGGCGCGCCGTGTTGCCGCGCGATTCCCGAAGGTTAAGACGCGCATCCTTACCTGTGGCGAACCGCCCTGGCCGAATGCGCGCACCTATTCCTTGGAGGTTATGCGCCGCGAAGCTCAATATCCGATCCTGGTTGCTAGCGACAGCGATGTAAGCGTTGGCCCGGATTACCTGGCCTCAGTGGTTGCGCCGCTCGTGGACCCGCAGGTGGGCATGGTCACCTGCCTCTATCGCGGAGTGACGCGCCACGGCCTGTGGGCGCAACTGGAGGCCATGGGCATGAGCGTCGAGATGACCTCGGGCGTGCTGGTGGCCGAGATGCTGGAAGGCATGCAATTTGCGCTGGGGCCCTCGATGGCGATGCGCCAGAGCACGGTGGAAAAAATTGGCGGCTATGAAGAGGTGGCGCAGTACTATGCGGACGATTTTGTGCTGGGCAACTGGACCGCGACCAAGGCTCAGGAGAAGGTGGTGCTCTCTACTTACGTTGTCGAACACCATGTGCTGAATGCGGACTTCAAAAAGAGCATTGCGCATCAGCAGGGATGGGCCACCAGTACGCGCTTTTCGCGGCCCAAGGGGCATTTTGGCGAGGTGCTGACCTATGCCGTTCCCTGGGGCCTGCTGGGGCTGGCGGCCTTGGGCGTTGCCGGGCACTTGGCGCTTGGGATCGCTTTTGCGACCTTTACCATTCTGGACCGCGTACTGCTCTGCCTGCTGGTAGGCGGCGGCGTGGTGATGGATGGAAACGCCCGGCGCAAGGCCTGGCTCTATCCGCTGCGCGACTTGATGGGCTTCTGCTTTTGGGTGAGAAGCTACTTTGGTTCACGCAAACTGAAGTACCGCGGCGATCCGTACGAACTGCTGCCGGAGGGACGGCTGCGCAAACTGGCGGAGTAACTCCGAGAGTGCCCCAACATGCGCGGCAGCCTATTTTTCCTTTTCCAGTTTTGCAAGGAACCTGTGCATGTCGGCGGAGAGTTTTGCGTCGGGGATGCTGCCGGCCGCATTCAGGATCAAAGGCTTCAGCGCGGCCTTCAGATCTTCGTCCTGCGTGGTTTCGTACATCTCGCGCATCTGGTCGAGACGGTCAATCTCCGCTTTGATTTCCTTGTCGCTCTCCTCGCCCAGAATGATCTTGCCGCTCAGGCCGCCCGGTCCGGTTGCCGCGGAGCCAAGAGCCGCGAGATTCCCGTCTCTGGCCACAAAGCACAGGCCAGCGACGAGTGCCAGGAAGAGAATGGCCAAGCCGATTTTATCGATCTTGCTCATGGTGAAGGTCTTTCAGAAAGATTCTAAAGTACCCGCTTGGAACTGGTTTTTGCCACCACCGCCGGCTTGATCGCCCCCGGCCTGCGCATGGGCACAATCGCCCCCGAGCCGGGCGCTGCCTGAGCGAAACGCGCCAGCATCTCGGTGCGGACGTACTCGACAAAGCTCTGCATCTGGCGGTTCATCTCTTCCATGCGCTCGCGCATCTGGAGGATGATGGCGATGCCGGCGATGTTCACGCCCAGATCGCGGGCGAGATTGAGGATGAACTCGAGGCGCTCTAAATCCTCGTCGGTATAGAGGCGGGTGTTGCCCTCGGTGCGCGACGGCAGCAGCAGGCCCTCGCGCTCATAGAGGCGCAGGGTCTGGGGATGGATCTGGTACATCTCGGCCACCGCCGAGATCATGTACGCGCCCTTCGATTTTTTCTTTGTGGCCATAGGGGTCTTAGATCGATTGCAGACGTTGGTGCCATTTTTTCGGGGTCATGCGATATTCCCTCAGCATTTCCTTGAGTTCGGCTCCAGCGTGCGTCACGGAATAGCCTCCCTCGTCGATCCAGGATTTTGAGGTGGAGTAGGGCTTACTCTTGACGATCTCCAGAGCTTCGTCGTAGGTCAGCGCATAGACTTCACTGTCTTTCGGCTCTTTGGCATGCCAGACGTAGGCTACCAGCAAGCGTGGAATTCTCGATTCCTTTTTGTACAAGGAGAACACTTCATGGATCGAAGTCTTCAGTTTGACGGGAAAAGAAGCCCTCTTCTCGTCCGCCTGCGCTTCTCTGCAGATAAAATAGTCGATCCCGTTCTTTTTAGGCGGTTCGACGAGTCGCAAACCGGCCTCACGGACCTGGGATTCGAATATACGGATTCCAGACTGCCTTGTAGTCTCAACTACGTCCGCAGGCTGGGTCGTCTCCTCTTCGTCTGGGTCGTGATCCAGAAGGATGACAGTATGCCCATTTTGATACCGGGCAGCAAAGCGACCGCGCGTAGCCCTTGAAAAATCGAACCTTGCGCGAATCTCAGTTTCATTCATGTCGATTGGCGATTTCATACTCTCTCCTTTCCCAAGACTCTGCTTGTCTTGCGCTAATGATTCGGACTCTGTCGCTGCGAACTGTAAAGTTCACGAAAAGCAGGCGGTCCTGATCCGAACGCCCTATAGCAATGAATCGCAACTCCTCTTCGCTGTGTTCACGATCCGGCAGTTCCAGTATAGTTTTGTCCCGGAAGATCGTGGATGCCTCATGGAACGAAACCTGGTGCTTTTTCAGATTGCTCTGCGCTTTCGGCGGATACCACTCGAAAACAATTCCACGGATGTCGATCCTGTCGTTGTGCTCACGGCTCATCCGGCTCATCCTGTCCTGCTAGGCTGGGAACTCCAACGATAGCAGACGTCTCACAGCTTTTCAAAGAGCGCCATACGCGGATCGTTGCTGTTCAGCTTGGCTAGCTCGCGCATGATCTCGCGGCTGCGCTCGTCGGCTAGGGTCGGCACTTGCACTTCGACCGTCACGATTTCATCGCCGCGCTGGCCGGGATTCTGCGCGCTCTCCACGCCGCGCTCCCTCATGCGCAGCTTCTGTCCGCTCTGCGTGCCGGGCGGAATCTTCAACTGGGCGCGGCCGTCGATGGTCGGCACGTCCACCTTGGCGCCCAGCGAGGCCTCGGGCACGGTCACCGGCACGGTCAGATGAATGTCATCGCCCACGCGCGCAAAGACCGGATGCGCGCCGGTGCGGACGATCAGGAAAAGATCGCCGGCCGCGCCGCCGTTGATGCCGCTGTTGCCCTTGCCCTGCAGGCGGATGCGCTGCCCGTCGCGCGTGCCGGCCTTGATGCGGAACTCGACCGGCTCGACGCGGCTGACCACGCCCTCGCCGTGGCAGGTGGAGCAGAGATTGGTGGTCCGCCCGGTTCCATTGCAGCGCGGGCAGGGTATGTTGAACTTCATGCGCCCGCCCATTTGCGTCACCTGGCCGGTGCCATTACATTCGCCGCACTGCGTGGGACCGCCGGTTGAGGCCTGGCCGTGGCAGGTGGGGCAAGTCTCCTGGCGATGCACCTCAAGCCGCGCCTGACCGCCGCGGATGGCCGTCCAAAAATCCACTGTGGCCTGGTATTCCAGGTCGCTGCCCGGCTGCGGGCCGCGCGCCCGCTGCGGTTGCTGCGCCCCGGAGAACATGCCGGAGAAGATGTCCTTGAAGCTGCCCCAGGAGGCAGCATCGGCCGCGCCCGCCTGCTGGCCTGGATGACGGCCCGGCCCGCTCTGAAATCCGGAGAAATCGAAGCCGCCAAAGTCCACCGGCATGCCCGCGCCGCCGCCTTGATTCCGCGCATAGGCCTCGGCCTGCGCCGGGTCAATCTGGTCGGAGTAGAAGCCAACCTGGTCGTAGACCTTGCGCTTCTTCTCGTCGCTCAGCACGTCGTTGGCCTCGGAGATTTCTTTGAATTTTTCCTCGGCTCGCTTGTCGCCGGGGTTCACGTCCGGGTGATAACGCCGCGCCGCCTTGCGGAAGGCCTTGCGAATCTCCTCCGGAGTGGCCGTCTTCTTCACCCCGAGTGTGCCGTAATAATCCTTGTTTGTCGTCGTGGGCATGGTCGCCTTTGCAATCTGTTTATACTACGCAGTTCAGCCAGTCTTCTGTTTCGCCGCTGGCACTTTGATAGCTGGAGTCTGGCGCGAGGAAAACTCAAGCGACGACACGCCGCTCCGCATTCTCAAAAACGGTGTGTGGCGCGCGCGGACGAATCCCCTCGTGAATCGCACTCTCTTCGGCATCCGCGGCAGACTCCAGATCGAAATCCATCTGCAAGCGCATCCAGAACTCCGCCGACATATTGAAGTATCGCGCCAGCCGCAGCGCCGTGTCTGCCGTTATCCCGCGCCGCTCTCGCACGATCTCCGAGATTCGCGTCACCGGCACGCGCAACTCCATGGCCAGCGCATTCGAAGAAAGCCCCAGCGGCTTCATGAACTCCTCGCGCAGCATCTCGCCCGGATGCAGCGCCGGCATTCGCGCGCCATCCTCTGGCTCCGCGCCCTCCAGTTCAGTGATAGTCGACAATCTGGACCTGGTAAGCATCTCCATCCCTCCACTCAAAGCAAATCCGCCATTGATCGTTGATCCGCAGACTCCATTGCCCTTTCCGGTCGCCCCGCAGCGATTCCAGCCGATTGGCGGGCGGCTCAAAAAGCTCCTCCAACCTGGAAACCCGGTGAATCTGCCGCAACTTGCGAAGCGCTACCCGCTCAAAGGCCGCATATCGCCGGCTGTGGCGATGGTTGAAGACCTGCTCGGTATCTGAGTCGGCAAACGAACGAATCATGCTTAACGCTTATCGTAACACGGAAAACGGTAAACCGGCCAGACAAGTCGGACAATCGAATGCCTGTCCCGCGCATTCCTTGCATCCAGCCTGCCGGAGTCGATGAGAATTTCTCGGCAAAGACTCAGATGCGAGTCTGCGCATTGAGAAGTGCTCAGAATAGGGCGGTTTACCGAAGTTCGTGGACGGGCCACGAGGAGAAGGATCGCCACCCTTTATACTGAGATGTTTGCGGAATTGAGAACGGCGCAGCAGAAGGAGCGGATTTTGGCACAGGCGGAGATTGGCATTATCGGCGGCAGCGGGCTCTACTCGATGCCCGGATTCACAAACGTGCATGAGGAGACGGTGGAGACGCCCTTTGGCGCGCCCTCGGACCCATTCGTGCTGGGCGAGTTGGAAGGGCGTCGCGTGGCATTTCTAGCGCGGCATGGGCGCGGGCATCGGATTCTGCCCTCAGAGTTGAACTTTCGCGCCAACATATTCGCCTTCAAAAAGCTCGGCGTAGAGCGCATTATTTCTGTCTCGGCAGTCGGCTCGCTCAAGGAAGAGCACAAGCCTACCGACTTCGTGATGCCGGACCAGTTCATCGACCGCACCTTTCATCGCGCCTCCACATTCTTTGGCGAGGGCATTGTGGGCCACGTGGCCTTTGGCGATCCAGTCTGCGCGACAGTGGCCAAAGCCGCCGCCGAGGCTTGCGCGACGGTTGGTGTGGTGGGCAAGCTGGGCGGGACGTATGTCTGCATGGAGGGGCCGCAGTTTTCGACGCGTGCCGAATCGAATCTCTATCGCAGTTGGGGCGCGGACGTGATCGGCATGACGAATTTGCAAGAGGCCAAGCTGGCGCGGGAGGCGGAGATCTGCTACGCGACCGTGGCCATGGTCACCGACTACGATTGCTGGCGCGAGGGAGACGACGCCGTGACGATCGAAGAGATTGTGGCCGTGCTGCACAAGAATGCGGAGAACGCGGCGCGCGTGGTAAAGGCGGCCGTGGCGGCGATGCCGGCCGAGCGGAATTGCGCTTGTGTGTCGGCGGCAAAGTACGCCGTGCTGACTGCGCCGGATGCAATTCCGGCAGAGGCTAAGGAGCGGCTGGCGCTGCTGTTTGGCAAGTACTTTTCGGTCTAGGAGGCAGCAGGGCAGCTGATAAAATTGGGGGTATAATCGGGGTACGCGAGAGTTGCGCCCAGAGAGGGAGAGATGAAAAGAGACATTTTGAAGGAAGCAAATTATCGGTTCAACTTTGACCGGGCTCTTTTTTTTAACCGTGCGTCAAAGAAAGCCTTCAGTCTCGAGTTTGTAGACGATGCTCCGGAAGAGGAACTGGCGCGACGTGTGAGAGAGAGTACCAATAGCGCCGATTGGACTTTTTATTTCAATTCCCCTCCGACAGAAGGCGTGAAGCGCGAACTGGAAAGAATGCTGGGATAATGCCAAGACGTTCGATAGAGGATGGACTACGAGAAGAGTACTTCGACTTTCTCCCCGAGATCAAGCGGGTCGTGTGGCAACTCGAAGCTGAGATTCGTTATTACACCCTCCCGATCCTGCATAGTTTAAAGCCGTATGAACAATTAGTAGTTAAATCGCGCGTGAAAGATTGTGAGAGCGCGTTGAAGACGCTCCGCCGCGAGAATCAAAAGAACGAAGGCAGAGTATTGGATCCGGGAAGCGCAGGGGCCTATTCGATACTGTCCTTGCCGGATTTGGCCGGAGTTCGCGTTCTGGTCTTCCCGAACAGCCGGGTTGTCGAGGCAGATGAAGTCATCCGCAATCATTTTCCGGGCTGGATATCGAAGCCGGTGAAAGATGACAGCGGGGTTATTCTGGCTCCCAAATACTATGGGCACTGCGCCAATCTGGACAGTTGGGTGCGAGGCGAATATCAGGTTGTTCCGATGTTGCTTGGCCTTTTCTGGGAGGTCGAGCACTCTGCCATGTATAAATTCAAAGAGGTCGCGGAATCACCTGAAATGCGGCAGAATCGGGCCGATGTTGAGCGTGCACTGTCGCGCTTTGAAGAGGGGATCGATCGCTTCGTGCGGGACTATTCAGATCCGGCTTCCGCAGCTTCATAATGAGTTTGATGAATCCAAGTGGAGATATACAAATGTCCATCACCGTAGTAGGCAGCGTGGCATACGACACGATTGAAACACCGGCTGGCAAGCGCGAGCGCTGCCTGGGCGGCGCGGCGACTTACTTCTCGCTGGCTGCGAGTTTTTTTACCGATGTGCGCGTCATCGCCGTGGTTGGCGAGGATTTTGGCAAGCGGCAAGAGGCCGTCTTTCAAGCCCGCAACATCGACACGCGCGGCATTGAGCACACGGCCGGCAAGAGCTTCTTCTGGGAGGGTTCGTATCTGGAAAACCTCAACGAAGCCAAGACTCACAACACCGAGTTGAATGTCTTTGCCGCCTTCGAGCCGAAGATTCCCGAGGCTTACCGCGACTCGAAGTTTCTTTTTCTGGCTAACATCGATCCGGTCTTGCAGCGCCGTGTGCGCGAGGCCATGCCGGACGTGAAGTTAGTCGCCGGCGACACCATGAATTACTGGATCAAGGATCATCGGCCGGCTCTGCTGGAAGTGCTGAAAGGTCTGGACATTCTGCTCATCAACGACACCGAGGCGAAGATGCTGGCCGGCAACAACAATCTGGTGCAGGCAGCGCGCGCGGTGCGGGCGCTGGGTCCGAAGGCCTTGGTGGTCAAGCATGGCGAATACGGAGCGACTCTGTTCAGCGAGTCGGCGGGACAGCGAGTCAGCGAGTCAGCGAGTCAGCGAGTTAGCGAGTCAGCGGGACAGCAAGTCAGCGAGTCAGCGAGTCAGCGAGTTAGCGAGTCAGCGGGACAGGCACGAAGCATTGGTGTGGAAACCTTTCGTGCGCCGGCCTTGCCTCTGGAAGAAGTCGTGGACCCGACTGGCGCGGGCGACAGCTTTGCCGGAGGCTTCTTCGGCTATCTGGCTTCGCAGCCCGAGCAGACTCCGGCCGCTTATCGCCGGGCGATGTTCTATGGCAGCGTGATGGGTTCATTCGCCTGTGAGCGCTTTGGCACCGAGCGCCTGCAAGCACTGACGCGCGCAGAGATAGACGAGCGCTTCAATCACTTCCGCGAGCTGACCCACCTTGACTGAGCTTTCCAATCGCCGCGTTGCAGCTACCGAATGGCTGGCCGTAGCGGCCTGCTGCGCTGTAGCCTCGCTGGCGGCATTGGCGTGGAGCTGGCAAAACGGCGCGCTACTCAACTACGGCGACGCGGTGGCGCACCTGCACATTGCGCGGCGTGTCTTCGACGCGCGCCTGCCGCGGCTGACTGAACTGGGCTCGGTGTGGCTGCCGCTGCCGCACATACTGATGCTGCCTTTTGTGCAGGTTTACAGTTGGTGGGCCAACGGCGTTGCAGGCGCGATTCCCTCGGCGCTGGCTTATCTGGCGGCCTGCGCGGGCGTATATCGGCTGGCGCGCCACTGGTTGCAGCCTCTGCCCTCGGTGCTGGCGCTGGCCTTCTTTGCGCTCAATCCTAACTTGCTTTATCTGCAAACGACGGCAATGACCGAACCGCTCTTTGTCTGCGAGATGGTCTGGATTGCCGTGGTGCTGGTGGAGTGGCGGGCAAGCCTTGGAGGAGACACCGCAAGACAGAACCGCCTGCTTTGGCTAATTGCGATGGTATTAGTGGCCTCGATCTTCACGCGCTACGATGGCTGGATTATGGCGCTCGTGGCCTGGACCTGCATGGGCTTCGCACTGCTGCGTCGAGGCAAGCTGCGCTCCTGGAATTTCTGGCTGGCAAGCATCGTGCTTTTGGCTGCGCCGATCGCGTGGTTTGTTTATAACTCGGCGGGCTTCAGCGATTGGCTTTACTTTGCGCGCGGTCCTTATTCCGCTCAAGCGATTGAGCTGCGCACCATGAGCCACGGCGCGGGACCGCCGCATCCGGGCTGGCACAATCCGTGGGTTTCGCTGCTCTTTTTTGTCAAGGTCTCTGAGATGGACGCGGCCGCCGCTGCCTGGGGCAATGTGCTGCTGATTGTGAGCCTGCTGGGCTCGGCGTGGGCCTGGCTGACGGCGCGGCGGCAGGCCTTTCAGTGGGCGCTGCTGCTGTGGTTTCCCATTCCTTTTTATGCCTACTCGGTGGCCTATGGATCGGTGCCGATTTTTCTTCCCGTCTGGTGGCCGCACTCCTGGTACAACACGCGCTACGGCATGGAGATGCTGCCCGCATTCGCGCTGGGGATAGGTTTTGCGGCGCAGTTTTTGCTGGCCGCGGTGGATCAATTCAAGCCGCGCGCAATTGATCCGCGCTGGGTGCGTTACGCGGCGGGAGGGCTTTTTTCTCTGATTGCGTTGAATGCCGCCGAGATGGTGCGCGAGCGCCCGTTGGTCTATGTCGAGGGAACGAAAAACATTCATGCGCGCAGGAATCTGGAGTTTGAAATTCCTCCTGTTCTGCGGGCTCTGCTTATCGATCATCCTGGGGCTGTTGTGCTGATGGACACATCGACCTATCCGAATCTTGTTGCCTTCACGGGCATCCCGCTGCGCCAGACAATCAATGAAGGCGACTTATGGATCTATCACGAGGCTTTGGCAGCTCCGGCCGCTCATGCCGCCATCGTCGTCGCCTTCGATGGCGATGAGATCGACCGCGCGGTGAAGGCGCATCCTGAAGGGTTGACCGCGCTGCGAAGTTTTTCAACAGCCGGTCAACCCACTGCAACGATTTATCTCTCCGATCATCTGCGGTGAGGCAGCCGATCGCTCCGCGCTCGCAAAAGGGTTTCTGCCACTTTGGGGAGGTAGGAGAATAATGGTTTAAATCCGTCTCAACAAGCAGCATGGAGCAGTGATAGGATCGGGCAAGGAACCAAAATGAGTTCAACGCTGGCACAATTCGCGCAACCCTTCGCCTTCGACCGGCTGCAACAGATGGTGGTGGCAAACGGGGCCATCGGCCGCCTGCTGGTGGCCTGTCTGCTGGGCGCATTGGTGGGGCTGGAGCGCGAGTTCAGCCGCAAGGCGGCTGGCGTGCGCACTAACCTGCTGATCTGCATGGGAAGCGCTTTTTTTACGCTGCTCTCCGCGGTGCTGGCCGGCGACGCCAATCCCGACAAGGGGCGCGTGGCCTCGAACATTGTGCAAGGCATCGGCTTTCTGGGCGCGGGACTGATCCTGCACAATCGCAGCCGCGTGAGCGGGCTGACCAGCGCGGCCAGCGTCTTTGTGGTGGCCTCGATCGGCATGGCCTGCGGGGCGGGTTTGTATGCGGCGGCCGTGGTGGCTTCCATTATTGTGATTGTCGCGCTGGAGGCGGTGGGCTTTCTGGAGCGGCGCGCCAATCTCAAGATTTATTCGCTTGTGTATGAAGCGCGCGGCCAGGATCAGACGGGAATGCTCAAGTCGATTCTGGACGCAATGGACAAGGCGGGCGAGCGCCTGGCCGATGTGCGCAACGATGCCATCGGCGATTTGCAGCGGGTAAGTTTTGCGCTTTCCGCAACCAAGAAAAATCATGACCGGCTGCGCGTGCGGCTGCTCTCAGAGCCGGCCATCAGCGCGCTGTTTACCTTCCGCGATTTGGAGGAAGATTGATACCCTTTGTGAAAGCTCATGCTTGCGGCAACGATTTTTTAATTGTCACGGAAGACGCGGCCGCCGGCCACGACTGGGCCGAATTGACGCGGCATCTCTGCGCGCGCAACACCGGCATCGGCGCCGACGGCATTGAATACTTCGCCTGGACCGGACCCAACGCCGGCCGCATTCGCCTGCACAACGCCGACGGCTCCGTCGCCGAAATCAGCGGCAACGGCACACGCTGCGTGGCTGCGTGGATGGCGTTGGAAGGCGGCCTCAAGCCGGGCGACGATCTGTTTATCCTGACCGATGCGGGCCCGCGCGTCTGCCGTGTAAATGCGCTCAAGGCTGGCGCGGAATTTACCGTCGAAGTGACCGCCGGAATGGGCGTACCCACCTTCGCGCTGAAGACTGTCACGCTGCTTGATGGTTACGCGGTCGAAGGCGTCGAGGTCTCCACCGGCAATCCGCACTTTGTCATTGTTGTTGACAATCCGCTCTTTGCCGTTGCGGGAAGACCGTGGCAGCAGGTGGGCGCGGAGATTTGCCTGCACTCGGATTTTCCATTGCAAACCAACGTAGAATTCGCGCACGTCATCCGTGAAGACGAGATTGAGATTCGCATCTTTGAGCGCGGCGTGGGGCCCACAACCTCCTCCGGCACAGGCTCATCAGCCGCAGCCACAACGGTGATTGCGCTGGGGCTGGCGCACTCTCCGTTGCGCGTGGTTGCGCTGGGCGGCGCACAGACCATTGCATGGAGCGGGCCTGGAACCGAACTGTATCTGACGGGCCCTGCATCGCTGATCGCTCGCGGAGAGGCGTGGACCCTGTGACCGCACTGCTCAAGCCTCATACCGTTCCCGGCGACGCCTCGGTGGCTGTCGTTTCGCCAGCATCCACGCCGCAACCGGAGCGCATCGAGCGCGGCCTCAGCGCCTTGCGCGAACTGGGCTTCGATCCGCGGCCCTCCGATCACATGCTTGCGCGCGGGCCGCTTTACTTTGCCGGCACGCCCGCGACGCGCCTCGCCGACCTGCATCATGCCTTTGCCGACGACAACCAGCGCGCCATCTTCTGCACGCGCGGCGGCTACGGATCGAATTACTTGCTGGATGAATTGGATCTTGACTTGATTGCCGAAAGCGCCAAGCCCTTCGTCGGCTATAGCGACCTTACCGCCGTGCATCTCTGGCTGCTCGATCAGATTCATCTGCCGGCCTTTCACGGGCCCATGCTCTCGGCGGATTTTGCGCGTGAAGACGGCGTGCATCTGCCCAGCCTGCAAGCGGCCTTCAGCGGCAAGCCCTACACCGTCGGCGTTTCTGAAGGCTTGCGGCCCCTGCATCCCGGTCGCGCCCACGGCACGCTCTACGGCGGCTGCCTCAGCATTCTGGTGGCTCTGCTGGGCACGCCATACGAGCCGCAAACAGAGGGCAAGCTGCTCTTCCTGGAAGATGTCAACGCCAAGCCTTATCAGATTGATCGCATGTTGTGGCAACTGCGCGAGGCGGGCAAACTGGAAGGCGTGCGCGGCATCGTCTTTGGCGAGATGCTGGATTGCGTCTCGCCCGGCGCGCCGCCCGAACTCCTCGATCAAGTGATTCTCAGCGCCTTCAAAAATTTTAAAGGACCGATCGCCATCGGCCTGCGCAGCGGCCACGTCTCCCGCCAGAATGTGACATTGACTTTCGGCGTCGAGGCCGAGTTGATTGTGCAGAAAGAGGCGCAGTTGCATCTGATGGAGGCGGCGGTGAGAGCATGAAGGAACAGGGAACAGGGAATAGGGAACAGGGGGCGCCCCGCCACATTCACCTCACTGGCATTTGCGGCACGGCGATGGCCTCGCTGGCCGGTCTTTTGCAACTGCAAGGCCACCGCATCACCGGCTCGGACAAAGCCGCCTATCCGCCGATGAGCGATCTGCTCGCCGCTCTGGGCATTCCCATCCTTGAGCCCTACGCAGAAAATAATCTCGATCCCGCGCCCGATCTTGTCGTTATCGGCAATGCGCTCTCGCGCGGCAATCCGGAGATCGAGCGCGTGCTGGACGAGCGCATTCCCTTCACCTCGATGGCGGCGCTGCTGCGCGAAGAATTTCTTGTTGGCCGCGAGTCGCTGGTCGTTGCCGGAACCCATGGCAAGACGACGACAACCAGTATGCTGGCCTGGATTTATCAGGTTGCGGCGCGCGGAAACCCGGTGCTGGAGCCGTCGTTTCTCATCGGCGGCGTGGCGGAGAACTTCGGTACAAGCTTTCAACTGCGCTCCACGCGCACCTTTATCGTCGAAGGCGATGAGTATGACACGGCCTTCTTCGACAAGGGTCCGAAGTTTCTGCATTATTTTCCCGACGGACTGATTCTGACCCACGTCGAGTTTGACCACGCCGACATTTATACCGACCTGGCCGCTGTAAAGACGGCCTTCAAGCGGCTGGTGAATCTGGTTCCGCGCCGTGGGCTTATCGTCGCGTATGACAACAGCGACAATGTAAGCGAGTGCGTGGCCGGCGGCTTCTGCCGTGTCGAGCGCTACGGTTTCGGCGAATCTTCCGACTGGCGCATTCGGGCGCTGCGGCCCGATGCCGGCCTGACGCGCTGGGAGGTCTGGCACGCTGGAGCATTGTGGGCCGAGTTGGCGATGGCCATGGCCGGCGAACACAACGCACTGAATGCGACCGCGGCAGCCGCGCTGGCCTCGGGGCATGGCATCGGCAAAGAGGCCATCGTTGCGGCGCTGGCCAGCTTCAAGAGCGTCAAGCGGCGGCTGGAGGTGCGCGCCGTCCTCAACGGCATCACCGTCATCGACGACTTTGCGCATCATCCCACGGCTATTCGCGAGACGCTGCGGGCGCTGCGCTCCGTTTATCCGCAATCGCGCTTGTGGGCGGTGCTGGAGCCGCGCTCAAACACGCTGCGCCGCAAGGTGCTTGAAGACGATCTCATCGAAAGCCTCCGCCAGGCCGACCGCGTTGTACTGGCCGGCGTCTATCAGCAGCAGCGTATTCCCGAGCCCGAGCGCCTGCATCCGGAAGAGGTGGTGCGCGCGCTGAACGCCGCCGGAACCCAGGCCGAGCTCTGCGCGGATGTGAAGGCCATCGTCAACAGCATCGCGCCGCAGCTTGCCCCCGGCGATGTGGTCGCAATCCTCTCCAATGGCGGCTTCGACGGCATCTATGAGAAGCTGCCCGCGCGGCTTCGGGAGCAGTTTCCAGACGGCGGAAGGCAGGCATGATCTCCTCGCTCATCTTCATCGCCACCATGATCGTCACCGGGCTTCCCACGGCGGCGCTCTTCATTCCCTGGTGCTGGATCACCGGCAATGTGCTGCCGCTCTACAAAGGCACGCGCTTCATGCTGGCCAGCAGTTGCCGCCTGGCCGGCGTGCGTTTTCGCGTCGTGGGGCTGGAAAGCGTGCCGAGCGACAGGGCTTGCATCTTCATGGCCAACCACGTCTCCAACCTCGACCCGCCAGCGCTGATCTCGCTGATTCCCGGTCGCACCTCGGCCTTCATGAAGCGCTCGCTGATGCAGTTGCCGATTCTGGGCACGGGCTTCCGCCAGGGCGAGTTCATTTCCGTAGACCGCAGCGGCAATGCGGCCGCCGCCAAAGAGAGCGTGGCCGCGGCGCAGCGTGTGCTGGCCAAGGGCATCCACATCACCACATTTGTTGAGGGCACCCGTTCCCGCGACGGCCGCATGCTGCCCTTCAAGAAAGGCCCGTTTTTTCTGGCCATGAACGCAGGGGCTCCGTGCATTCCGGTGTCAATTTATGGCACGGAAAAAATTCTGGGCAAGGGCGGCCTGCGCATGACTCCCGGCGACGCGCATATCGTCTTTCATCCGGCGATCGATCCGGCAGGCTTTGCCACGCGCGATGAACTGATGCAGGCAGTTCGCGCGGCCATTTCTTCCGGCTTGCCGGAGTGGATGCGGAATTGAAATCATGCGCCTATCCCACGATAGCCGCAAAGACAATAACGCGGGTATGGCGGGCCGCCAATTTATTGCAACAGTATCGGCTCGTTGCCCTTCAGCTCTTCGGTTGGGATCATGACAGCGGCGGCTACTTCCGCATAGCCTTCTCCGCGGCTCGAAGAACCTTCACGTCAAGCAGATCCTGGTCGCGACCTGCGGCGAGTTTGTTGCGGATCAGGTCTTCGCGAGAAATCACACTAGCCACGATCTCTTCGTCAAAGACGCCCTCGATGCGGTGTGCCCATGCTTCATCGAAGGTGACTCCGTCGATGCGTTGAAGAACATCGATGCGGTTGGGAGGCATTCCAATCTGAAGCGTGGTGCCATCGGTGAAGTCCTCTTCGGTCATGCCCGCAAGGGGTGCGCCGAATTGAGCCAAAGCCCGAAAGACCGCCTTCGCATTCTCCGGATCGGACTTGATGAAGAGGTCGAGGTCCTTGGTAGCGCGCGGCTCCGCATGAACACCATAGGCGTGACCGCCAATGATGAGATACGTGGCCGCATTAGCGTTGAGCAAGCGAAGAAGGTCTTTGAAGTCCTCGGTGAGCATCGACGGCTACTCCTTTGAAGCTCTTTTTGAAAGCATATGCCGCTTCGCTGAGTTCGCAAACAGCCGCAAGCCGCTCCGCCACTGGCCGGCTCTGCCAATAGCGATAGGTTTGGGCCTGCTGCTCTTCGAGGTCAGTCACCTTGCGGATTGTCTTGTCCATGGTCATGGTACACATCCACTATTATTTTGTTACTGATCCTTGGTCTCAAAATCGAGAACTGGGGCACCCGGCCAGCTTCATGTGTGATATTTTGGAGGTTTGATTTCCCACGAAAGATATTCTCCTTTTATTCTGGGGTCGTCATTATTTCTGTCGCAGCGCTCCACTCTATGAAAGTTATCAAAGTTATTTACTTCTTTGTCGTGCTCATCCAATATATGCAAATCCAGCCACCGAGGATTGACTCCATCAAATACCCAATTTGGTCTGGTTGCATGAATCCTTTTCATTTTTGCATCAAGCTCTGCCACTAGAAATTCTTCTTGCAGGGCTATCGGAGCCATTAATAAGAAATAAGATGTTAAGCCATTAAAATGCATTTCCTTTTCAATACCCTGAAGGCGACCAATTTTGGAGCTGAGTTGTTCATAATCCCATCCAGCATCACCCTTAGCTTCGATAAAGATCAGTGTATTATCGAAAGCAACAATAAAGTCGGCATCCTCTTGGGTGCCATTTACCAAACTTATGGCGACCTCAACCAATTTATTGGTGATCTTTTCTTTGGTGATCTTAACTAATTCTAGTATTGGGTTGCGTTGTTTCTTATATGCTTTTCTTTCGCCTTTACAGTTGAACAAGTGAAGAGCGGCAACAAGCCAGTCAAGGTGGTAATCCATCGCCCACCAAGCGTCCTTCGGCACTGTAATCGAAAGTCTCTCTTGTAGCGAATTACAAAATTCAGGATCAAGATCAAGTTTTCCGCTTTTTTCCCCAAGAGCATTTCTGATTAACCAATATCGTTCTTTACGGTTGAACTTTTTTAAAGCTTCAACAAGTGTCATTTTTACCTCAGGTGCGCCGGGTGCTCCAGGTCTCTATTCCGAGACCTGGGCGGCAATCGATGTTTAGTACAACAGCGTAGGCTCGTCGTCCTTCAACTCATCGGGCGGAATCATGACAGCGGGGGTTACCTTATCGTCGGTTTCCAGTTACAACGAATGTACCGCTATACCGCGTCGATCATCTCCATGCGCAGGCGTTTGCCGACGGCGCGGGCGGCGCGGGCGATGGTTTGCAGGTGGACGGCGCTGTTTTCCGGATCGAGTAAGCGGTCCAACTGTGAGCGGCTGGTGCCCATGCGCTCGGCCATGGTCTTCTTGCTGATCTTGCCGGCCTTCATCGCTTCCGCCAGTTGCCATGCGATGACTCGCTTGATGGCCGCAGCCTCGACCTCATCGAGAATACCCTCTTCTTCAAGAAAGCTGTCGAAGCTGGAGCCGCTATGGTCGAATGCAGGTTGTGTACTCATTTCAGCCCCTTCTCATGCTTGCGCATATTCTTGCGCGCCAGGTCAAGATCGGCATCCGGCGTAGCTCGTGTCTTTTTCACAATGCCGTGCAGCAATACCATTCTCTGCTTTCGATCAATGTAGAAAAAGACCCGCACGATGCGATTCCCCGGCAAAGGTGTCCTTACCTCAAACAAACCATCTCGAAGCGGACGACAGGTTGGCATACCAATCGGCCATCCGTATTCAACAGCCTTGATGTCTTCCCCGACTAAGCGGCGATCTTCAGCCGCCATCGCTCTGAGCCAACTCCGAACCGGCTCACTTCCCGCCTCGGTGCGATAGAAAATGGCAGGTATCCGCTTGAGTTGATCCTCGCTAACTGTACCACGAGCGGTACTTGCAAGCAACTTCAACTCCCTGGGATCCTGCCATAAAGGTTTCACTCTTTTCTCCTGTAAAACCTAACCCCCATTACTGCAACAGCGTAGGCTCGTCGTCCTTCAACTCCTCGGGCGGAATAATGACGGCGGCGGCGACCTTATCGTCGGTCTCCAGGTTGAGCAGGCGGACGCCCTGCGTGGCGCGGCCGGCGGCGCGGATGGTCTTGGTGTCAATGCGGATGATCTTGCCGAATTGGCTGATGACCATCAACTCGCTGGTCTCGCAGACCAGCAGAATCGACGTGGTTTTACCCACCTTCGATGTGGCTTTGAGGTTGGTCACACCCTGAGCGCCACGCGCAGTGAGTCTGTACTCATCAACGTCTGTGCGCTTGCCAAAGCCGTTCTCGGTAATGGTCAGAATGAGTTGCTGCGTGACGCCGAGCTTGCCATCCAGATTCTTGATGGCCTTGTACGCGTTATCGACGGCCTTTTCCGCGGCTTTGACGGCACCGGCATCCACTAGCTTATTCCTTAGATCCTCGCGCGCCTGAGTAAGAGCCTGCTGGGCTTCCAAATAACCCGTTCGAAGAGCTATCAGCTTTTCGGTGAGCCCCAAACGGGCGGCGCACTCATCACGCTCGACTTCGCACATGGGGGCGGAACTGGTTATCGCGGCGCCGATCACATAATCGCCCTTTTTGAGAGAGATGCCGCGGTTTCCGCCAGCGTTGCGACCCATGGGGCGCAGGCCGGCGCCGCTGCGGTCGGGATCGTATTCCTCGTCGAAACGGATGGCCATGCCGTCGCGCGTTGCAAGAAAGATAGTCTGCTTGCCGTTGGTAAGTCCGGCGGAAACGAGTTCGTCGTCCTTGTCGATGTCAATGGCAATGATGCCGCGAGCCATGACATTGGAAAAATCCTTGAGCGGCGTCTTTTTCACCGTGCCTTTTTGCGTCGCGAAGAAGATGAATTTGCCCTCTTCTTCAAGGTCGCGCACGGGCAGAATGGCGCGCACATTTTCGCCGGGTTGAAGGTCCAGCAGGCTCTGCATCGACTTGCCCTTGCCGGCCGCGCCCACGTCGGGAATCTCATAAACCTTGAGCCAGTAAACCCGGCCGGTATTGGTGAAGCACAGCAGAAACGCGTGCGTAGAATCGACGATCAACTGCGCGACAAAATCCTCTTCGCGCGTCTTCATGCCCATGCGCCCGGTGCCGCCGCGGCGCTGCTGGCGATAGATGCTGATCGGCGTCCGCTTGAGATAGCCCTGATGGCTCACCGTGACCGCGACCTGCGCGTCGGCGATCAGGTCTTCGAGTTGCAGTTCCGCACTTTCGTCGACAATCTGCGTACGGCGCACATCGCCGTACTTGTCGCGGACCTCTTCCAATTCCTTGACGATGACCGAGCGCAGCTTCTTCTCGCTGGCCAGGATCGATTCGTACTCGGCAATGCGCTCGCGGACCAGCTTGAGTTCGTTGAGCAGTTCGTCGATGGAGAGTTGCGTGAGGCGGTAGAGTTGCAGTTCCAGGATAGCGTCGATCTGACGCAGGGTAAGGCCTTTTTCCTCGTGCGGCAAACGCTCGCGATCGAGGTTGAGGACAATGTCTTTGCCCTTGCCCCATGCGTACAGATTTTCGCGTGCCTCAACGCGCGAGCCGGAACCGCGAATGAGTTTGATGACCGTGTCGAGATTGTCGAGTGCAATCTTCAGGCCTTCAAGTATGTGTTCGCGGGCGCGATCCTTGTTGAGCAGAAAGACGGTGCGGCGCTGCACTACGTCGATGCGGTGATCGATGAAGCAGCGAATGGCTTCGTCCAGACCCAGCTCGCGCGGCTGCCCATTGAGCACGGCGAGGAAGATCATCGAAAAGCTTTCCTGCATCTGCGTATTCTTGTAAAGCTGATTGAGCACGATCTCCGGCTGCGCGCCGCGCTTGAGCTCGATGACAATGCGCATACCGTCGCGATCGCTCTCGTCGCGCACGTCGCCAATGTCATCGACGATCTTGTCGTTGACCAGATCGGCAATGCGCTCGATGAGTTTGGATTTGTTGACCTGGTAGGGAATCTCGCTGACGATGATTGCCTGGCGTTCCTTGGTGAGGCTTTCAAGAGCGGTGCGGGCGCGCATCAGGAAGCGGCCGCGGCCGGATTTGTAAGCCGCCGGAATGCCGGATTTGCCGTAAAGAAAACCGCCAGTCGGAAAGTCCGGCCCCTGCACATGCTTCAAGACTTCCGCAAGGCCGGCGTTGGGATTCTCAACAAGTTCAATCGTCGCGTTGATCACTTCCGTCAGATTGTGCGGCGGAATGTTGGTGGCCATGCCGACCGCGATCCCGCTCGATCCGTTGACGATCAGCGTGGGAATGCGCGTAGGCAGCACCGTGGGCTCGTCGGTGGTCTCGTCGAAGTTGGGCATCATATCGACGGTTTCCATGTCGATATCGGCCATCATGGATTCGGCGATGCGCTCCATGCGGCA
>Ga0181520_10001624_pt1 | contig 45182 bp, 35 predicted proteins | sample PEATcosm2014_Bin_29_FD_132451 | JGI IMG/M metagenome (GOLD analysis project Ga0181520, IMG submission 132451) | Peatland microbial communities from MTU Mesocosm Facility, Houghton, MI, USA - PEATcosm2014_Bin02_30_metaG | ecosystem: Environmental > Terrestrial > Soil > Wetlands > Peat | place... | reverse complement strand
TCCTCGTTCTCGATCACGCACGGCCCCGCTATCAGCACAAGGGGCTTCCCCGCCCCGAACGCGCTGTAATCAATCGGCACGGCTGAAAAGCGGCTCCTCTTGCGCCTGCAAACGCCGCAGCCGGTACTCATACGCCGCCCCGATAAACGCCGTGAACAGCGGGTGCGGATGCATCGGCTTCGACTTGAACTCCGGGTGGAACTGGCATCCCAGGTACCACGGATGCCCCGCGATCTCGCAGATCTCCACGTACGTCTGGTCCGGCGTCTCCCCCGTAATCCGCAGCCCCGCCGCCACCAGCGTCTTCTCGTATTCGCGGTTGAATTCGTAGCGGTGCCGGTGCCGTTCGGAAATCTCGCGCGCCCCATACGCCCGGCACGCGAAGCTATCCTCCACCAGCCGGCACGGCCACCCGCCCAGCCGCATGGTCCCGCCAAGCTCGTCCACGCCCTTCAGCTCGCGCAGCTTGAAAATCACGCGGTGCGGCGTTCCCGGGTTGAACTCCGTCGAGTCCGCTTCTTCCAGCCCGCACACGTTGCGCGCGTACTCAATCACCATCGTCTGCATCCCCAGACAAATGCCGAAGTAGGGAACCTTGTGCTCGCGCGCGTAGCGTATCGCGTTGATCATCCCTTCGATCCCGCGCTTTCCGAAGCCTCCCGGAACCAGGATCCCGTCGTAGCCGTCCAGTTGCCGCTCCCATCCGTCGCCAAGCACGCCCTCGGCCTCAATCCAGTTGATGTTTACCTTCAAGCCGTGCGCCAGCCCGCCGTGCAGCAGCGCTTCCTTCAGGCTCTTGTAGGAATCCTCGTATTCGACGTACTTGCCCACCAGTCCGATCGATACCTCGTCATGCGGGTGTTCCAGCCGGTCCAGCATGGCGGTCCATCGCGTCAGGTCGCGCGGACCGGTGTCCAGCCGCAGCAGCCGCAGCGCAATCTCATCCACGCCCTCCGCCGCGAACGTCACCGGCACTTCGTACACCGACGCCACGTCGCGCGCCGTGATCACCGCCCTCACGTCCACGTCGCAGAACAACGCGATCTTCTCCTTCATCTCCTGCGGAATGAACCGCTCCGACCGGCACAGCAGAATATCCGGCTGCACGCCCAGCGCGCGCAGTTCCTTGACGCTGTGCTGCGTGGGCTTGGTCTTCAGTTCCTGCGCCGCGGCGATCCAAGGCACCAGCGTGACATGCACGTACAAGCAGTTCTCGCGCCCCTGCTCGTGGCGCATCTGACGAATCGCCTCCAGAAACGGCAGCGATTCGATGTCGCCCACCGTGCCCCCGATTTCGCAGATCACCACGTCCACCTCGGCCGCCACCTTCTTCATGGCCGCCTTGATTTCGTTGGTGACGTGCGGAATCACCTGCACCGTCTTGCCCAGGTAGTCGCCCCGCCGCTCCCGCGTGATGATCTGCTCGTAAATCCGCCCGGACGTCAGGTTGTTGCTCTGCGTCAGCTTGGCATGAGTGAAGCGTTCATAGTGCCCCAGGTCCAGGTCCGTCTCGGCCCCGTCGTCGGTGACGAACACCTCCCCGTGCTGAAACGGGCTCAACGTCCCCGGGTCCACGTTCAGGTAAGGGTCGAACTTCTGGCACGTCACCGTCAGTCCGCGGCTCTCCAGCAAGCACCCGATCGAAGCCGCCGCAATCCCTTTCCCCAGCGACGAAACCACTCCACCCGTTACGAAAATATATTTAGCCATGCCCGTTCCCCCTATGAAAGCCTTGACGCGGAGACGCGGAGACGCAGAGAAAAGCGTCAATAATCGGGCCTTTCTCCGCGTCTCCGCGTCTCCGCGTCAATCTTTTTCTCCCTGTCCCGTCACCTCGAACAGTCGCCTCACCCGCTCCAGGTCCTCTTCCGTATCCACTCCCACCGATTCGTACTCCGTCTCCACCACCCGGATTCGAAACCCGTTCTCCAGCGCACGCAGTTGCTCCAGCCGTTCCGCGCGTTCGAGCGGCCCCACCGGCAGCCCCGAATACCCCAACAGAAAATCGCGCTGGTATACGTACAACCCAATGTGTTTGAAATATTCCGGCGCCTGCTCCTCTCCGCTTCCACCCCGGTAAAAAGGAACCGGCAGCCGCGAAAAGTATATAGCATCGCCGTCGCGGTCCGTAACCACCTTCACCACGTTCGGGTCGCCGATCTCCCGGCGATCCTCGATCTTCTTCTTAAGCGTGCCCATTACAATCTCGGGATCGTGCGCCAGCGGCAGGATCGCCGCATCGATGGCCGCGGGATCGATCAGCGGTTCGTCGCCCTGTATATTCACCACCAGGTGCGCCTCCTCCGCCGACGCCGCCTCGGCCACCCGGTCCGTCCCCGAAAGATGGTCGGTGCGCGTCATCCTCACCCGAGCTCCAAAACTTCTTGCGACCGCCATGATCCGTTCATCATCTGTGGCAATAACCGTGCTCGTAAGGTATCGAGCTTGGGACGCTCGCTCCCAGACGTGCTGCAGCATGGTTTTGGAGGCGATGCAGGCGAGGGCTTTACCGGGAAAACGGGAAGAAGCGAATCGGGCGGGGATCACGCCCAGAATTTTACGCGGCACACGAGATGATAACACAAAACCCCTGTGCTAGACTTGGCTTAGAAAGGCTTGGCGAGCCGCCGATGCTGCCCCCCCGCCAGCTCGCTTTCGTACGGAACGCGACCATCGTTCTCCTGGCGCTATCCGTCTGCGGATTCGCTCAGGATTCCCCCGCCCGCGACACCGTTGCCGTAATACCCCACGCTCAGCCCCCGCGGGACGCCGGCCCCAGAGCCACCATCCGCGTCGATAGCACCCTCGTACTCATTCCCGTGACCGTCACCGATTTCACTAATCGCCTCGTTACCGGCCTTGAGAAGGAGAATTTCCGCGTGGTCGAGGACGGCGCCGACCAAAAGATTACCCAGTTTTCCAACGAAGATCTTCCCATTTCGGTCGGCGTGATTTTCGATTGCAGCGGCAGCATGGGCGGCAAGCTCGAAAAATCGCGTATGGCCGTCGCCCAGTTCTTCCGGGACGCCAACCCTGAGGACGAGTTTTTCCTCGTCCAGTTCAACAACGGCGCCAGGCTCATCCAGCCGTTCACCCGCGATCTGGAGGAAATCCAGAATCACCTGACATTTACCAGGTCCGGGGGACAGACCGCCCTGTTCGACGCCGTCTACCTCGCCCTCCATCAAATGAAGAAGGCCGTCAATTCGCGCAAGGCCTTGCTGATCCTCTCCGACGGCGGTGACAACAATAGCCGCTACTCTGAGGCGGAAATTAAGAACCTGGTGAAGGAATCGGACGTCCAAATCTATGCGATCGGAATTTTCGAACCGGCCGCCGTGCGTGCTCGCACGCCCGAGGAGCTCGCCGGCCCCGTTCTCCTCTCGGAAATCACCGAGATGACCGGAGGGCGCCAGTACCCGGCGGAAAGCGTGGATGAGTTGCCGGATATCGCCGCAAAAATCGGCTTGGAGCTAAGAAATCAGTACATACTTGGTTATGCGCCTCAAAATCGGGAGCACGACGGGAAATACCGGCGGGTCCAGGTGAGACTGGTGCCGCCGCACGGTCTGCCTCCTCTCCGGGCATCCTGGAGATTGGGCTATTATGCGCCACTCCAATAGGCCGCGGTCCCTCGCCGCCATCATGGTGGTCCTGCCATTGGCGGCAAACCTCCCCGGCCAGGAGGCGAAATCCGCGAACTCCCCGCAGTACGACACCGGCACGGTGATCCGCGCCGACGTGCGCCTGGTCGACCTTCACACTACCGTCATCGATAAAAGCGGCCACCTGGTCACCAACCTGCCGCAAAGCGCCTTCACCGTATATGAGAATGGCGTGAAGCAGGAGATCCGGAAGTTCATGCGTGAGGACGTCCCGGTCTCCATGGGCCTGATCGTCGATAACAGCGGCAGCATGCGCACGAAGAGGGCCGGCGTCGAGGCCGCTGACTTGGCGCTGGTGAACGATTCCAACCGTGACGACGAGGTCTTCATCGTCAATTTCAACGACGAAGCGTTCCTCGATCTTCCGCCCGGCAAGTTCTTCACCAACGACATTAAGGAGATGAAGGAGGCTTTGACCCGCGTCGATTCGCGCGGCGGAACGGCTCTGTTCGACGCCATCCGCATGTCCATCAACCACGTGAAGGAGAAGGGGCGCCGCGATAAGAAAGTGCTCGTCGTGGTCACCGATGGAAACGATAACTCCAGCAACATCACCCTTGAACAGCTTGTAAAGATGGCGCAGCAGAGCGAAGTGCTCATCTATGCCGTGGGCCTCCTGTCGGATGAAGAACACGGCGAAGCTAGAAGCGCGGAAAAGGCGCTGAAAGCCCTGGCCGTGGCCACGGGCGGCGAGGCCTATTTCCCCAAGGAAGTTTCCGAGGTGGAACGCATCGCGCACCAGGTGGCGCGCGATATCCGAAGCCAGTACAGCATCCAGTACACCCCCTCGAACTCGGCGCTCGATGGCAGTTACCGCGCCATCAAGGTCAATGTCAATGCTGCCGGGCATCCCACCGTGCGCACCCGCAGCGGCTATTACGCCACTCCCGAACGGCGTGCCGGCGGCGCGCCGCCTGGCGGCGAATCGTTCAAACAGTGATGCTCAGGTCCATCCTTGCCTTGACGTTTTTGGCCATTGCCTGGGGCCAGCAGCAGGAGCCGCCGGCCGGGGGCGACTTCGTATTCCGCGCGGAGACGCGCGTGGTGGTCTGCCACACCACCGTCACTGACAAAACCGGCCGCCTGATCACCGATCTGCCCCAACGCGCTTTCACCGTTTACGAGAACGGCGTCAAGCAGGAGATCACGGTCTTCAAGCGCGAGGACGTTCCCGTTGCCATGGGCCTGATTATCGATAACAGCGGCAGCATGGCAACCAAGCGGGCCAAGGTGGAAGCCGCCGATCTCGACCTGGTGACCGATTCCAACCCCGACGACCAGGTCTTCGTCGTCAACTTCTCCGATCGGGCCTTCCTCGACCTTCCCCATGAGAAGAATTTCACCAGCGACATCGGCGAGATGAAGGAAGCCCTTAAGCGCACCGATTCTCGCGGCGAAACCGCCATGCGGGACGCCGTCCAAATGTCCGTCGATCATCTCAGGGGCAAGGCGCGCCTCGAGAAGAAGGTGCTGGTCCTGGTAACCGACGGTGAGGATAACGCCAGCTCCGTCAAAATGGAGGACCTCGTCAAGAACGCACAGCAGAGCGACGTCCTCATCTACTGCGTCGGCTTGCTGGGCGACGAAGAGCCGCTCTCCGCCATGCGGGCGAAGCGCGCCTTGCAGGAATTGGCGACAGCCACGGGCGGGGAAGCTTTCTTCCCTGAAGATGTCTCCCAAGTGGACCAGATCGCCCACCAGGTAGCGCGCGATATCCGCAACCAGTACACCGTCGAGTACACCCCCTCCAACACCGCCATGGACGGCACGTACCGCAAGATCCAGATCGACGTCAACGCGCCCGGTCCACCGATCGTCCGCACCCGCAGCGGCTATTTCGCCGAACAAACCGGAGCCGCAAAGTAGTCCACCAGGAGCCAGTCTAGGCCTGCCTTCTTAGGTGGGGCGGACCTCCTGGTCTGCCTTCTTCGCCTTCTTCGCCTTCTTCGCCTTCTTCGCCTTCTTCGCCTTCACGCTTTGAATCGGGGCAAGGCTTCAGCCGTGCCGCAATAAGCCGTTAATTACCCTGCTGCCATCGGGTTTCCGCGCTGCCCCCCTTCTGCGTAGTTGCCTCCCCCCGCGAATCGCCGCCTCGTTAACTCCGACACGCGCCGCTCAATTAAATCCTCGAAAAGTGTGCGGTAATGCCTCAGGGCTGTTCGAAGATCCTCCGTATCCACCGGCTGGTGCGAATCGCGAAGCGCAATCGCGTACGCTGCGCGGTAATGCTCCACCACGTCGGATAATTCACCGACAGATCCGCGGCTCTTTTCTCGAAGTCGCCTGCAACCGGGAATCCCCGCGCCTGCATCGCCGCCTGAACCAGCCTGCCGGCTTCGACAACCGCCCTCGCTGCACGGCGCAAGCCTTTTGCCTTTGCTAATAGGATTTTGTGCCGGCGCGGCGCCACTGTATGCGCCATGCCTTTGGCCTCGGGATTATGTAGGCGAAAGCACGCTGCGAGCGTTACCCGCTGGATTCGGCGGCGATCCCGGCGGCCAGAAGCGCAGCGCCAGTGCGATGGTCAGCGCCTGCGCGCAGGCGATCAGCGCCACGCACGCCGGCCACCCGCCGCGGCTCCATAACGGACCTGCCACGGTTGCCCCCACGCTTCCGCCCGAGTAGTAGAACATCACGTACAGCCCCACCGCCGCCGCGCGCGCCTCGCTCGCGGCAGACCCGATGTAGCTCGATGCCGCCGCCTGCGCCACGAACACGCCGGTGCAGCACAGCGCCAAACCAAGCATCACCACCGGCAGGCTGCGAACCAGCGTCACGGAGATGCCGGCGGCGCCCACCAGAAATGCAGCCGTCAGAGTGTACCGGGGGCCCATCCGGTCAATCAGGCGGCCCGCGAACGGCGTAATCGCCGCCCCAACCAGGTACACCACGAACAACCACCCCAACGCCGCCGTACTGAGCCGGAACGGAGGCGCGGCCAGGTAGAAGTTCACGTACGTGAACGTGGTAAGCAGCGTGAAGAACACGCAAAAACCAACCGCGTACGTGGCCACCAGGCGCGGATTGCGCAAATGCCGGAGCATCGCGCGCGCCGCCGGTACGCGGCTGGCCGCAGCGGCCATGCGCCGGCTGGGCGGCAGCCATGCCCAAATCGCAACCGCCCCCAGAGTGTTGAGAATTCCGAGCAGAATGAAGGACCAGCGCCAGGACGCATGCGACGCCACCAGCGCCGAGGCGGTTCTTCCGCAAAACCCGCCCAGGACCGTGCCGGTAACGTATGCCGCCATGGCCGCGCCGCCGCCTTCATCCCACTCCTCGTTGATATACGCCACCGTGATGGCGAAGATCCCCGGCGTGAATAGGCCCTGGATGCATCGCCAGAACAGAAGCTGTCCGAAGTTCTGCGCCGTGGCGGCCAGCAGCGTGGGCGCGGCCACCAGGAAAGCGGCCCAGACAATCGCATTCCGCCGCCCGAACCGGTCGGCCGCCGCTCCCGCCAGCGGCGCCGCGACGGCCACCGCAACCGTCGAAACCGTCACCGTGAAACTGATGGCCGCGGCCGATTTGCCAAACACGGCGGCCAGCAGCGGAAGCAGTGGCTGAGGCGCATAGAGCGCCAGAAACGCGCAGAATCCCGCCAGCACGACGGCGGCCGTGCGTCTGCGGCGAAGCGCGTGGGATGCGGCGCTCAGCGCACGACCTTCACGCGCGTGGTTCGCCACAACGTCGACGGCCGGACGAAGAACACCACCACCGACAGCAACGCCGCCGCGTTCATGGCCAGGAAGGTCCGCGCCGGAGATGTGACGCGCTTCAGAGCGTACCTTCTGGGAACCCATCTGTCCACCAGCGCGAGAATCGCCAGAATTGCCGCGCCGTTCACCAGAAGGTCTTTGAGGGGCGAGGCGTCCAAAGCCAGCGTCGCCGTCCCGGCTAACAGAACGGCCCAGGGGAGCGCCAGCCGTGAGAATTTGTGCGAAAGGAAATCGAGCCGCATTCGGTTGGCGCCGGTGAACAACTCCGGCATCCGAATGCATACCTGCCACAGCCCCGCCAGGGTCCGCAGCCTTCGCCGGAACTCCGTCGTCCCCGCCATCGGGTAATCGTAGGCGATGGCTTGCGGGTCGAAGATGACGCGGTACCCGCGAAAGAACACCCGTTGCGACATGACGGCGTCGTCGGTAAGAGCATCCGTCGGGAGGGGGCTGGCCAAACTGCGGCGCATCGCGTAAATGCACCCCGTAACGCTGAACACCGAGTCGATCTCGGAATGCCTCTCGCGCGCCCACAGCTCGTAGCGCCAGTACACTCCCAGGTCGCGCTGCACTCCGATGGCGTCCGCGCCGAGGATTCGCAACTCGCCCGTCGCCGCTCCCACGCTGGGGTCCGCGAAATTCGCCACCAGATGCGCCAGCGCATCCGCGTCGAGCGGTTGCCGGACGTCCGTAAAGAAGAGAATCTCACCGGTGGCTTGCTGCACGCCGGCGTTGATCGCGGCGGGTTTTCCTGCGTGGGGAACCCGCAGCAGGCGCACGCCGCGGCTGGCGAAAGACTCCACGATGCCGTCCGTGCCATCCGTCGAACCATCCGACACCACCGTAATATCCAGCAGCTCCGCCGGATACCGCAATGCCAGCAGAGATTCTAGCTTGGCGCCGATGTACCGTTCGCCGTCGTGAACCGCCAGCACGGTCGATACGGTGGCGCGGAATCCCATGTCCTTGCGCACCGGCGGAGCTGTGCGGCGCCGTGCGAGGGCCAGGAATGCGGGGTAGAACACCATGGTATACAGCGCGGCCGCGGCGCCAACCGCCAGCCCGGCGTACGCCCACATCAGAGATTCTCACCCTGCCCGCCCTGCGCCACGCTGCGCTCAGTGGATCGCGACGGGACCAGGGTCCTCAGAAGCACTTCGAGATCGAGCGAGACGCTGCTCTGCTTCACGTAATATAAATCGTACTCCAGGCGAAGCGCTTCATCCGGCGTGCCGCCTGCGTCGCCCAGGTTTATTTGCGACCAGCCGAGGATGCCGGGCTTTACCGTGAATCGATGCGCATAGACAGGCGCCAGCCCGCCCAAACGCCGGCCGAATTCCAGCCGCACCGGCGGCGGACCGAAGAAGGCCATCTCGCCCCGCACCACGTTGATCAGCCGCGGCAGGTACGCCAGCCGCAAGGCCAAAAGCGCCCTGCCGATCGCATGGGGACGCCCATCCCGGCCACGGGTTCCGAATCGCAGCAGTTGAAAGGGGATCATCTGGAACCCCAGACACTCAGTGCGTTCCAGGACCGGACCTCCCCGCCCAAACACCGCAATGGCCGCGGCCGGCAGGAGCAGCAGGGGAGACAAAACCACCAGCGACGCCAGGCCGATCACGTTCGTGTAGACGGCTTGTATCGCCATTCCCAACCGGTCGGCGTTGGTCGAGCGCGAAAACAGCAGGTCCGTGGGACGCAGCGCATCCCAGCGAAGCCGCCCCAGGACGCTTTCGTGCAAAGCCGCGCCGTCCACCGCCGGCGTGCCGGAATCTCGCAACTCCGCCAGCAACTCGGGCGACGCATGGCTCGCGGCCACCACCACGCGCCCAGGCCGCGTCTCCGCCACGATTTTCGCCAGGCTGCCGGGAGGTCCCAGGTAAATTAAATTCGCGGGAACCTGCCCTGGGTCGTCTTCCACCACCCCGGCAATCCGCCCGCGGAAGGAGGGCGCCAACGCGGCAGCCACGGAGTCGAACCCCAGGAACAGCACGCCGTGAAGAGCCGCGGCTGCTTCCGGGTAAACCCATTTCGGCCCAAGAGCCATGAGAGCGACCGACAAGACCGCGCCCGCCGCCAGGGCCGGTATCGGGGCGGGCCAGAACCCGAAAACGTATGCCAGGCCGTACTGTGACAGCATGGTCAGCCCGGCGGCGTAAAAGAGCTGGTCAATCCACAAACTCAGGCCGGCTTCCCGGTCCTGCAAGACAGTAGCCGCAAGACACGACGCGAGGGCCGATGCCGGAACCGCCACCAGCCAATCCGTGCGCTGCGACGCGAAGAGCCGCGAGACCGCGTAATAAGCGGTCAGGCAGGCCAACAGATTGAAGGCTGCGGGGAGGATGCGGAGGCGCCCGCCCATGCCCGTGCTCATGCGACTCCCGCGGCGGCGCCATGGGCCGCGGTCTGACGCCCTTCGCTTCCCGGAAAGGTGCGCTTCAGGATTTCAGCCAAGCCGATGAGATCCAAATCTCCTGAATCCACGGCGCCGCCCGATACGCCCTCTACATGAATCGACTCCGTTTCGGAAAGCGGAATCTTGAGCGACCAGCCGGCCGGAGCGCCGGGGCGGAGCGCTTCCTCCCGGACGCCGTCGGCGCCGGACCATCGGAGTTGCGTGAGACCCAAGCTTTTCCCCTCACGCACCAACCCGTCCCACCAGTCGGCTTCGCCGGCTGCGGTTTCGAGCGCCGCGGCGACCCGCTGAAGCCGCGCCTTGCTAACCGCCGCGCGCTTCACGCCCGGGTCGAGCAACAGCCGCCGGCCAAGATCGAACTCGGAATATCGCAGTTTGTGGATGCCCAACCATGCCGCCCCGCAGAACACCACGACGATCGATCCCTGACCCACGCCTCCCACCCTGGAAGTCGCCAGCAAAGCGAAGGCAGCGGCCAGCGCGCCGACCGAATAGAGCACCCAAACCGCCTGGCGCGGAGAAAGTCCCCGGTCGAGCAGACGGTGGTGAATATGGCCGCGGTCGCCCTGGAAAATCGGCTTTCTTCCGATGAGCCGCCGCAAAACCGAAAGCGAAACGTCGAACAGCGGGATCGAAAGCGCCAGCAGCGGCACGAACATGCTCAGCAGCGTGTAGGTCTTCTGGGTCCAGAACATGCCGTAACTGCCCAGCAGGAATCCAATGAGCAGGGCCCCGGAGTCCCCCAGGAAAACCGTGGCGGGGCTGAAGTTATAGCACAGAAACCCAAGCAGCGCGCCGGCCAGGGGAAAGGTCGCGTAGGCCAGCGGAAGATCGTGATGCAACAGGGCCGCCGTGAAGAGCGTCAAGGTGGCCAGCAGCCCCATTCCCGCGCACAAACCGTCGAGCCCATCGATCAGGTTGAGGGCATTGCTGGCGAGGACCAGCCAGAAAACGGTCAGCGGCCAGTCAATCCAAATGGGCAGTTCGTAGTGGAAAACCGCCCCTACGTGCAATCCGCACTGGAAAGCCACGCATGCGGCGAGAATGAGTCCGAGAAGCTTCCAAATGGGCTTGAGCGAGAAGAAATCGTCGAGAAGGCCCACAAGAAACGCGATCGCCGCTCCGGGAATCACCTTCCATGGCGCCAACCCGATCGACCACGGCCGGTCCAGGCCACCGATGGCGATCAGCGCAAGCCCATAGGATAAGGCGATGGCAATCCCGCCTACGCGCGGCACGGGATGAACGTGGACTTTTCGCCGGCCGGGCCGGTCCACCACGTAGAACGAACGGGATATGTCGCGGATGATTGGGGTTAGGATTAGAGCGATGAAAAAAGCCTTACCGGCCATCCATAGGAGTTCGACCATACAAGTTGTCCGGCTGCACCGCCGGCGCTAACCCCAATGATCGCGATCGGCGGCTAAGCTGGCGCGATCGAGCGCATGTTCGACCCGTACGGAACCGACGGGACCGTCCCTTTGACAAAGCTCGCCCAAGTACAACATGTACCCCGATTCGATCTCAAGCGGCGCACCCAGGGTTGGACTGTCCCAACCTTGAAGGTCCAGTTTCAGAACGTGTCCTTTCCAGCCGAGAACCGACGCCTCCCGGAATTCTCCCTCCGGAAGCACCCGAAATCTCACGGTGCTCTCCGGGTCGCAAACCGTGGCCGCCTTAGCGGAAGAACCACTGGAAGCCAACCCACTCACGGCTGCTCCACGGGAATCGGACATGATGGTATTGTACCTTGAAACACTTACTCTAATACCCTGAAACAGTGACTCTTAGGGGTCCTACGCCCGTACTGGGTGTACTGGTCCAGAGCGCGTCCGAGAGCTGCGAGTCCGGGCGTGAGGAGGGCATCCGCGACAGGCTTGGCCTCCAGGCCGGAGGCTTTCGCCTCAGGTGGGTGGATCTCGCGCTTTTCGACGGGTGCTGCCAGGTGGGCGATGCGATACACGGCGGCAAGCGACGCCAGAATAAGAATTAGGAGCATTTTCGGGACCTCAACCGCCTTATCGGCCGGCGACAAGATTCTGAATAGGCCCCCAGGGGGGAAGTGTACAATAACGCAATGGCCAACGAACTCGTCATCCAGTGTCCCGGCCAGCCCGCCAGGAACGTACCCCTTGGCGGCGCCCGGCTCTCGGTCGGGCGCTCGAACGCGGCCGACCTGTGCTTCCCCGAGGACACCGGGCTCTCGCGCGTCCATTTCGCCTTCGATCCCGACGGCGACGCCTGGACCATCGAGGATCTCGGCAGCAAGAACGGCACCTACGTCAATGAAATCGCGCTCAAGGGCCGGCTGATCCTGAAACCGGGCGACCGCGTGACGGCGGGTCATTTGGCCATCGTGTTCTCACCTGGCGCGGACCGCGGTTCCTCCGAACGGGTGGTGGTATTCGAGGGCGATTTGGCGGCCTCGCCCAGCACCTCCACGGTGATGACCACCCTGACGGCAAGCGCCCAGGCCCTCGGGCATAGCGCCAACGTTCACCGCGCCGGAGAGAAGGCTTCCGCCATGCAGGCGTTGATCCAGGCGGGGCGGGTGCTCCTCGAAAACCGCCCGCTCGCCGACCTGTTCCCGCTGATTTTGGACCTCGCCATTCAGGCCGTGGGCGCGCAGCGCGGCGCGCTGATGAGTCTCGAGGGCGATGAGCTGACGCTCCGCGCCCACAAGGGCGAAGGATTCCGAATCAGCAGCCACGTACGCGACAAAGTGATCAAGGAAAAGGCCTCCATCCTGGTGCGCGACGCGCAGCTCGACGCCACCTTCCGGGACCACATGAGCATCGTGGAGCAGAAGGTCCACACCATGATGGCCGCGCCGCTCCAAACCGAAGAACGGATCATGGGCCTGCTCTATGTGGATTCGCCCTTCGTCTTGCGGGAATTTACCAAGGACGATTTGAGCCTGCTCACTGTGATGGCCAACACCGCCGCCATCCGCATTGAGAACGCGCGCCTCGCTGAAATCGAAGAGGGCGACCGCCGCATCCAACGCGACCTTTCGCAGGCCGCCGAAATCCAGCGCGGCGTGCTGCCCTCCAAGGCGCCCCAGGCCGCCGGCGCGGACGTTGCCGGGTTCAACGCGGCCTGCCGCACCGTGGGCGGCGATTACTACGATTACTTCGTCTACCCCGACGGGCGCACGGGTTTGGCGTTGGGCGACGTCTCCGGGAAAGGCATGCCTGCCTCGCTGATGATGATGGCCCTGCACGCCAGGGTACAGGTACTGGCGGAGGACCCGGGCGATCTGGCGGCCTTCATGACGCGCCTCAATAAAGCCACCTGCGTCAACTGCCCGGCCAACCGCTTCATCACCTTCTTTTTCTGCGTGCTCGATGGCGCGACGGGCGAATTGGCGTACGCCAACGCCGGGCACAATCCGCCCGTGCTGATGCGCGCCAACGGCTCGGCGGAGATGGTGGAGGGCGGCGGCCCGGTGCTGGGCCTTCTGCCCATGGCGCCCTACCGCGAGATGCGCGCGCGCCTGGAGCCTGGCGACATCCTGGCGCTCTACAGCGACGGCGTGACCGAAGCCAACAACACGGCGGATGAAGAATTCGGCGAGGAACGCCTGATTGAAGCGCTCAGGCAGCATCGCGGCGAGCCGGCTGAGACCATCGTGCAGGCGGTGCGCACCGCGCTGGCCGCGTTCACGGCCAAGGCGCCGCAGGCCGACGATATCACGCTGGTGATTGCCAGGCGGTTGTAAGCGGGCGCCCTATGAAACGCGAAGCGTCTTTTTTCGATGACCACGAACCCGTCCTGATCTACATTGCGAAGAAGCTCAAGGAAGCCCTGCGCCTGGAGGCGATTCTCGATTCGGCCGGCGTGGATTATGGCGTCGAGGCCGACCACTACCGCGGCGGCGTAATCTTCAGCACGGTGAAAGTAGGAGCGTTCTTTTACGTCCTGCCCAAAGACGAGGGGGCCGCCCTAGACGTCCTCCGCCGCAACAGCTTCAAATGAGTGGGGCGGACCTCCCGGTCTGCCCTCCTCCTGCCCCGCCGTCTTACGCTGTGTATCAGGGCACGGCTTCAGCCGTGCCGCAATAACCCTTTAATCATCATGGCCTTAGCCCCTGCTGAGGCCCCCAAGCCCACCCCGCCGCTTCAGCCCTTCGCCGCCGGAGGCGGCAAATCCCTAGCCGCGACCTCATCGGAAAACTCCATCCTTCTATGGCTGCCGTCGCAAAACGGCTTATTGGCCGAATGCCCGCAGCGGCATAACGAGATCGCGGTTCTTCCTGCCAAGCCGAAAACCTGGCCCGACGGGTCCAGAATCTCAAAATCGCCCTCAATTCGCAAAGGGCCGTTGTGTGACACGGTAATACGGGATGGCATAGGCTTACTTCTTAATAGCAGGCGTCGAATTAGGCTGGTCCACCGCATCCCCATACTGAATGGTCGACTTGCCTTCGTACCTCTTATAATCCTGATACTTCACCGTCATGGCGATGTGCACGTCCTGACCGTCCTTGAAGTGCAGGGTGTCGTCGGCGTGCGTATACGTGGGAAACCAGTACTTGCCATCGATCTGTTCGCGGTAGGTCTCGAATTTGGGGAATCGCTGGTCGCCCGCCTTGAGTCCGGTCCCTTTGCCGAACGTCTTGACAATTTGCAGATCGCGGTCGTCCACCCAGATCTCGCCTTCGAAATACCGCTTGCCGACCACCATTTTCTTGGGCAGCGGCTTTACCGAAAAGTGGTAGGTCCCGATCTCGTCGATCTTCTCGCGCCCCAGGTAGTCCAGTTGGTAATTCGGGACCTCGGCCGTGGTCAGCACAAAGGGCTGCACGTTGCGCAGGTCGTTCTCGTCCTCGGGCGTCACCATAATGTCGGTGATGGTGGACACCGGCGCGTACACAACCTTCTCCATCCGCTTGCCCTCGGGCGTGAAGATGATGTCCTCCACCAGATCCCATTGCTGACGTGTGGGATTGCCGCCAAAGTCCAGAATCTGCATTTTGAGCGTCTGGCGGTAGGTATAGTTGCCGCGCGCCGCGGCGAATTCGGCTTCCTTGGCGGCGAACTTCCGGATGATCTCGTCCGGATTCACATTGTCGGACTGGGCCTGCGCTTGGGGACCGGCGCCCCAACCCGGCAGGCAGACGGCCGCCAACGCCGCGGAGATCACGATTGCGCGCATACACCCTCCTACTCCCTACGATACTACTTCCCTAAAAGCTTCTTCGCGATCGTCATCAGTTGGATGTTGCTGGTTCCTTCGTAGATGCGCCCAATCTTGGCGTCGCGGTAGAGCTTTTCCACCGGATAATCCCTGGTGATCCCCACGCCGCCATGGACCTCGATGGCCTTCGATGCCGCCTTCTCCGCGATTTCCGAGCTGTAATACTTTGCCATGGCGGCTTCCGTAACGAACGGCATCCCGGCGTCCCGCAGCCGTGCGGCGTTGTACACAAGAAGGCGCGCCGCTTCCACCTCCGTGGCCATGCGCGCCAGTTCGAACTGCACGCCCTGGAACTCGCCGATGGCGCGGCCGAACTGCTTGCGCTCCCGGGCGTAGGCCGTCGCATGATCCAGCGCGGCGCGCGCCAGTCCGATCATCTGGGCCCCAATGGCGATGCGGCCTTCGTTGAGCGTCTCGATCGCCACCTTGTATCCCTGGCCCACTTCGCCCATGACGTTTTCGCGCGGAACCCGGCAATTGTCCAGAATCAGCTCGCAGGTCGAGGAAGCGCGAAGCCCGAGCTTATCCTCCTTCTTCCCGACGCTGAAGCCCGGAAAACCGCGCTCGACAAGGAAAGCAGTGACGCCGCGATAGCCGGCATCCGGTTTGGCGTTGGCAAACAGCAGGAAAAAACCCGCCTCGGCCGCGTTGGTGATCCACAATTTACGGCCGTTGAGCAGGAAGTGGCCGCCGCAATCCTCAGCGCGGGTAGCCATCGCGAATGCGTCGGACCCCGAGCCGGCTTCCGAAAGGGCGTAGGAGGCGACGGTATTTTGCGCCAGGCGCGGCAGGTACATGGCCTTCTGCGCGGGCGTGGCCCATCGCAGCAGGGCGTTGTTGCAAATGGTGTTCTGTACGTCGACAATCACCCCGGCCGAAGGGTCCACGGCCGAGAGTTCCTCCACCGCCAGCACCGCCTGGAAGAAGCTGCCGCCCTGGCCGCCATACTCTTCGGGAATTTCGATGCCCATCAGGCCCATCGCAAAGAACTGGTCGATAATGTCTTTGCGGAAAACGCCGGCCTCATCCATGGCGCGCACGTGAGGGCGAATCCGCTCGCGCGCAAACTGGCGTACGGAGGCCTGAAAGAGCCTTTCGTCTTCCGTCAGCACGGTCAAAGGGCGCGGAGGCGTCTCCGTTAGTTCGACAGGGGACATGGTTCGAGCTTACTCCACGAGCGGCGTGTGGCGCCAGGACCGTCAGCCCCTTACGACTTAAACGATGCCATGTCGATCGTGAAACGGTACTTCACGTCGCCCTTCAGCATGCGCTCGTAAGCTTCGTTGATCTGCTGGATGCCGATCGTCTCGATGTCGCTCGCAATCCCGCGCTCCGCGCAGAAATCGAGCATCTCCTGCGTCTCGGCAACGCCGCCGATCAGCGAACCCGCGAACTGCCGCCGCCTGAAGATCAGGTTGAACCCGACTACCGGCACAGGCGATTCCGGCGCTCCCACCTGCGTCAGGGTCCCATCCAGCTTGAGCAGGTTGAGATACGCATTGATGTCGTGATCGGCCGCCACCGTATCCAGGATGAAATCGAAGCTATTCGCGTGCTTCTGCATCTCGTTCGCGTTCTTCGAGATCACCACCTCGTGCGCCCCCAGCCGTATCGCGTCCGCCGCCTTTCCCGGCGATGTGGTGAACAGAACCACGTGCGCCCCGAACGCCCGCGCAAACTTGACCCCCATGTGGCCCAGTCCGCCCAGGCCCACAATGCCCGCCTTCTGCCCCGGCCCGACTTTCCAATGCCGCAGCGGTGAATAGGTCGTGATTCCGGCGCACAGCAGCGGAGCCGTCGCCGCAAGGTTGACCTTGTCGGAAATCCTCAGCGTGAATGCTTCGTCCACAACGACGCTCTCCGAGTAACCGCCGAAAGTCACTCCGCCAAGGTGCTTGTCCGCCCCGTTATAGGTCAGCGTCGGGAACTGCTCGCAGTACTGCTCCAGTCCCCGCTTGCAACTGGAACACACCCGGCAGGAATCCACCATGCAGCCCACCCCGGCAAGGTCGCCCTCCCTGAACTTCTTCACGCCGCGTCCCACCTTTACCACGCGGCCCACAATCTCATGGCCCGGCACCAATGGGTAGATCGTGTTATGCCACTCGTCGCGCACCTGGTGCAGATCCGAGTGGCACACGCCGCAATAGAGGATTTCGATCGCCACGTCGCGGGGTTGAGGTTCCCGCCGCCGTATCGGGAACGCCGCCAGCCGCGACGTAGCGCTTTGCGCCGCCCAGGCTTTTACGGGCTTCGGGGACGCGGTTGCCGTAGCTGTGCTTGCACTCATCACAATCTCCTTCCAAGGTTGCTCATTCTTCCGCCGTGAAATACGCGCAGTCCGGATGATGGAACACCAGCGCGCTCACGCTGGCCTCCGGCTCCATCATCATGCCTTCGGTAAGGCCGACGCCGATATCCTCCGGACCGAGCAGCGCGAACAGCCCTTGCTGATCGTCCAGGTTCGGACAAGCCGGATATCCAAAGCTGTAACGCTTCCCGCGATACTTCGACGTGAAGCGGTCGTGCATCGTCAGCGTCGGCGGATCGGGAAAGCCCCAATCCTCCCGGATGCGCCTGTGCAGCCACTCGGCCGCGCCCTCCGCCGTCTCAATGCCCAGCGCCTGAATCGCGTGCGCCTTGAAGAACTCGCCCGCCTGTTTCCACGCCTCGGATCTCTCGCGGACGCACGCCCCCGCCGTCACTACGAACAGAGCCAGGTGATCGCGGCGGCCATCCTCCGCATCGAGAATATAGTCGCTCAGGCACAGCCCGTTTTCCCTCCGCTGCCGTCCGAATTGAAACGTGTGGATGGGCGCCTCGCCTCCCGGCGCGAACAGGTGGATCGCGTTGCCGTCGCGCTCGGCCTCGAAGAACCGCCAGACCGCCCGCACTTTCATAAACCGCGTAGCTTCCTGCTTCACCGCTTCCACGTTGTTAAGTAACTCCAAAGCCTTCGGTTCGTGCTCAGTCAGCGCCTTCTCGAAGTTACCCTTATAACCTAAGTGTCTCCCGTACAGCATGAATGGATTGATGTAACTCCACACCTCCGCCAGATGCGGTACGTCGCGCACCTTGCGCTCCAGATAAGGCGCCGCGGGAATCGGAATGTCCGTGCGCACTTTCGCGCTGCGTACCGCCGCCGGTCTCGCCGGCGGTGCTTCCTCCAAGTGCGGCGAGACATCCGCCGCAATCTCCCCCGCGCTGGTATGCGACGCCAAGGTAGCTTCCCGCTCCGCCGGATCCATCAGTCGATTCATCAGCGCCAAGCCAGTCATCGCGTCCTTGGCGTAGCAAACCGCCTGCCCGTAAGCCGGCGCGATGCGGCCCGTGGTGAATTTCTGCGAGAGCGCCGCGCCGCCCACCAGCAGCGGAACCGCGATTCCCGCCGCCTTCAAATCGCCCGCCGCCGTCACCATCTGCTGCGCGCTCTTCACCAGCAGGCCGGAAAGACCGATCGCGTCCGGCTTGTGCTCCTGATACGCCTGAATCAGGATATCGGATGGAACCTTGATGCCCAGATTGATCACCCGGTAGCCATTATTCGACAGAATAATCTCCACCAGGTTCTTGCCGATATCGTGAACGTCGCCCTTCACCGTAGCCAAAATCACCTTGCCGCGCGTGGCCGATTCGGATTTCTCCATGAACCGTTCCAGGTGGTTCACCGCCGCCTTCATCGCCTCCGCCGATTGCAGCACTTCCGCCACAATCAGCTCGTTGTTGTTGAACAGCCGCCCGACCTCTGCCATCCCCGCCATCAGCGGTCCGTTCACCACCTCGAGCGGCGCCGCGCCCTCCGCCAGCTTGCGGTCCAGGTCCGCCACCAGCCCGTCCTTCGTGCCTTCGATGATGTAATTCGCCAGCCGCGTATCGAGCGGCAAGTCTTCCGGCCGCGCCTTCACCCGCGCGCTGGCCTTGCGGAAATGCTCGGCGATGGCCGCAATGTGATACTGGTTGATCGCCACCCGCTGCTCCGCCGTCTGCTCCCGCCAATCCTCCGGCGCCCTGCGCAGTTCCTCCTCCGCATCCACCGGCGGCCGGTTAAACAGCAGGTTCTCCGCCAGTCGCCGCTCCTCTTCCGGAATCGACGCGAACCGCTCCAGCTTCTCCGCGTTCACAATCGCCAGGTCCAGCCCCGCCTTAGTGCAGTAATAAAGGAAAACCGAGTTGACCACCTCGCGCGCCGCCGCCGGCAGCCCGAACGACACGTTGGAAATCCCCAGCACGGTCTTCGCGTACGGCAGACTCTCCTTCACCAGCCGCACGCCTTCGATCGTCTCCACCGCCGCGCCAATGTAGTTTGCATCCCCCGTGGCGCACGGAAACACCAGCGGATCGATGATGATGTCTTCCGCCGCAATCCCGTACTTACCAGTTAGTAAGTCGTACGACCGCCGCGCCACCGCCAGCTTCCGTTCCCGTGTGAATGCCTGAGCCTGCTGCTTGTCCTCGTCAATCGAACCCACAATCAGCGCCGCCCCATAGCGCCGGGCGATCGGACAGACTCGCTCGAATTTCTCCTCACCGTCCTCCAGGTTGATGGAGTTGATAATGCTCTTACCCTGGCAGTAAGTCAGTGACAGCTCCAGCGCACGCGCGTCGGTAGTGTCGATCATCACCGGAGCCTTGATCTTCTGAATCAGCTTGTCATAGAACGGCGGGATGTCTCCCAGTTCCTCGCGATCCGTGCTCTGCAAACACACGTCCACAATCTGCGCGCCGTTGCGAACCTGCCGCCGCGCAATCTCCGTCGCCTCCTCCCACTTCTCTTCCGCCACCAGGTTTTTGAACAGCCGCGAGCCGATAATGTTGGTGCGCTCGCCCACAATCAGCGGACGCGTAGTCTCTTCGGCCTCAACCAGGTCAATGCCCGAGTAATAAGCACGGTGCGGCCGTCCCGGAATCGCCCTCGCGCGTTTTCCCTCGGCCATCTGCGCAATCGCCCGAATATGCGCGTCCGTAGTGCCGCAACACCCGCCCACAATGTTCAGCCACCCGTTCTCGACGAACCGTTCGAGCTGCGCCGCCATGGACGTCGGCGTTTCCAAATACTTGCCCTCCGAATCCGGCATCCCCGCGTTCGGATAGCACGAAACCCGCACCGGGCTCATCTCGCTGATGGTGCGTATGTGGTCCGTCATGAACTCCGGACCGGTGCCGCAGTTCAAGCCGATAGACAACAAATCGGCGTGCGCAATCGACGCGCAAAAAGCGTCCGCCGTCTGCCCCGCCAGCATCGTCCCGATGCTTTCAATGGTCCCGGAGACCATCGCCGGGATGCGCCACCCAATCTCCTCCCGCACGCGGTCGATAGCCAGCAGCGCCGCCTTCACATTGCGCGTATCCTGCGCCGTCTCCACCACCAGAACGTCCGCGCCGCCTTCCGCCAATGCCTTCGCCTGCGTGTAAAAGCTCTCCACAAGCTGCGGAAACGTGACGCCGCCCGTAACGGTAATCGCCTTCGTAGTGGGACCGATGGACCCGGCGACAAACCGTGGCTTCGCCGAAGTGGAGTACTCCGCCGCCGCCTGACGCGCCAACCGCGCAGCCGTGAAATTCAGCTCGCGCGCGTCGTTCTGCAGCCCGTATTCCGCCAGCACAATGGGCGTGCCGCCAAACGAATTCGTCTCGACAACATCGGACCCGGCCTCGAAATACGCGCGGTGAATTCCAAGCACTATGTCAGGCCGCGTGCGCACCAGGTTCTCGTTGCACCCCTCCAGCGCCGCGCCGCCAAAATCATCCCCCGTGAGGTTGCGCTGTTGCAGCATAGTCCCCATGGCCCCGTCGAGGACGAGGATTCGCTGTTCCAGAACTTCTGTAAGCGCCTTAAGGCGCTCTTCGGGTGTTGTCATACCAAGTGTGGTGATTCTATCTTAGCAAGGCGAAAACGTAGGCCAAAAACCAGAGGTCCGGGCCGTCCAGAAGCCTGGCCCGGCCCCCCAAAGCGCATAAGCGGCGCACCTCTGATCCCCGGGGTGTTCTCGGCAGGCCGGTGAGCAGGGTGCATATTTAAGATCCGAATTTACCCTATTGACGGCTCACATCCGACATGTTACATATCATTGCGGCCTCTCAAAATACAAGCGGCGGCTACATACCGCCGTTACGAAAGGAACACAGACGACGAAGATCACACCCCTTCTCCTTCCCGCCTTAGCCCTTGGGTTAGCCGCAGGCAACGCGGCCCTGGCCCAAGATGGCTGCGGAAAGATGTGCGGCCAAGGCGGCCTAATAGGTCAAGCCACCCGCTCCTGCAATGGTGTTACGACCTGCTGGGTTTCGATGTGCACAACGCACGTTTATGGCTGCGGGTACCCCGAGGACGACACGTTCAACGACATCTGCCAAGATAACGTCATCTATACCTGCTGCTGACTCGCTAACTGGGCGCCGTTCCACAAGGCTCGCGGCATGGCGCTGACGTTGATCCGGCAGCCTACTCAGTTGGAGCGACCGGCTCGACTTTGGGCGCGCCCGGCCCGAAACCGGGTGCGCCCGCAAGAGCATCGGCGCAAGAGGAGCGCGCACTCACATGAAGCCACTCGCATGGAATCCTGTCAGAAGAATCTTGTCAGTCCACGCGGTTTATTGGTGCGTCATACTGGCGTTAGCGGTGAACTTCATTCGTCTCGCGTGGCTGCACCTGGAAGCCAACGGCCTCACGCGGAGGGTGACGCCTTACACCGTGACGCTTCTTGAGCAGTCGAGCGGCATCCTATACACGACTGCTGTCCGCTCAGACGGAGCCCGGCTACTAGGGTGGGACCGCCACGGTGCCGGAGTCAAGACGCCGGAGTCGAAGCGCCTCCTTGAGTTTCCAAACGGCCTTAAGATCGACGTTGACGACACCAGAAGGACCCGAAGCTCGATTCAGGACAGGGCCAGGGTCAACCCGATTGTCTACTACCACGACCCCCGAAAGTCCTGCTTAGACTGGCTGGTTCCCGCAGCCGCGCGGCCGCAGAAGCTGCTGGAAAAGCGGGCCCTCGGTGGCTACCTCTCAGCCCGGGTTTTGGACGAACGCTCGGGCTGGATAACTTGGAGGGCTCTCGACTACGGTTGCGCGGTCATTGGGGAGGAAATGCCACTGGGCGGCGGCCGGATCTCGATAAAAACTCTCGTCGAGCTGCGCGGAGCCGAGCCGGCCGATCCGCTCTTCTACGTGCCGCCCGGTTATCTAGAGATTCCGCCGTCACGTTATGCGTCCACCGTGAACGACGCAGCGCGTGATGACTACTACAGCAAACACCGGCCCGATTAGGTGTTCGGCTTTATAAGCTCCACACCTCATTAAGATTAAGGAGTCAAGCATGTCGCGTCGGAGTCTTGCGGCCATCTGTCGCATCGCGGTTTTGGCATGCCTCACCGCGGCGTCGTATTATCTGCTTAACTATGTGTTGGGCCGCGTCCAGCAAAGGGGCGGTCTTGAAGCCACCGCCTCGCGCTTTCCATCGGTACGCCGCGGCGTGAAGCTGGATGTCGACGGCGTCTTTTTCGGAAGGGCCTGCTGTGCCATGATACTGGTTACGTCCCCGAATTGTGGGTTCTGCCAAGCCAGCAAGACATTCCACCAGGCGCTCGCGGGGGCCTTGGCGCAGCGTGGTGTGCCGCTCTACGTCGCGCTGCCCTACGGAGCCGACGGCTCCTTCCTAGGTTTGCCTCCAGTCAACCAGATCGAGTGGAGGAACATTAAGGGGACTCTGAGAGGGACGCCGACCTTGATCTTACTGGACCGGTCGGGGTTTGTTAAGGGGGTATGGGAAGGCCTGCTGCGGGCGTCAACCGCCGCTGAGGTCCTGGCGATGGCGCACGACCTCACTTGAACCTGGACGACGAAGCCAGAAAGAGGTTGGCCACCCGGGGGAGAAAAGGAAATGACGGTTCAACGGCTAGCAATTAGTCTCGGCGTGGCGCTCGCCATGTGTTCTGCAGTCCGCGCACAGCAAGCCACGGCGCCATCTGGGTCTATTCTGGCGTCCGTCAAGCCTCATCATGGACCAGGCAGCAGAATGTCAATGACCCCGGGGATGCTCACAGCAGAGGGAATATCCGTTTACTTTCTCGTCCAATTTGCATACGATTTGCACCCGGGGGAACTTGCCGGTTTACCGAAGTGGGCCAACTCCGACACCTTCGATATCACTGCGAAGGCTTACGGCCCCGTACCTGCGAATCCCCGGATGTCACCGGAACAGGCCAGGGCCTTTGTCCGGTCGCTCCTGGCGGACCGGTTTCAACTCAAAGCGCACCAGGAAAAACGGCAAGTGACAGGCTTTGAACTGAAGGTAGCCCCGAAAGGGCCGAAGCTTGAGAAAGCGACGCTGGACGACCAATCGCGTCCAAAGACCAGAGCGCCCAAGGGCGGCGTGTACTCAATGGGGATCTTGGCAATGACCGTGTCCCATATACTGGACGCCGTAGTCGTCGACCGGACCATGCTCGAGGGGAATTATTATGTGAAATTGCGCTGGACCGGGGACGACGGCGCCCCCAGAAGCATTGGCGTGCCATCGGCTGGGACCCCTGACGAAGCGGATGGCCGTTCGATTTTCGAAGCCCTGAAAGAGGATCTCGGATTGAGCCTGGAAGGCCACACCCACGTTCCGCTCGATGTTCTCGTGATCGATCAAGTGTCGAGGCCGTCCGAAAACTGATATGCGGCGACACGTTGACCCTCTTTGAGGGAATTCAGGGCTTGTAGTCAGAGATCGGCCGCCCCCGAAAGCTCCGCCTCGCCGATCGCGATCAAATGCCGCAGGGGAGTCGTGTCGGAGACTACGATCATCTGCGCTCAGGCAAGGAGCGCCCACCCGCCGACTCCTGGAGCGCAGCCTCTCGGTCAAGTTCGGCAGGGTCGAAATCGAACACGGGAACGCCGCGCGAACCAAGAAACTCCTGCGCCTCCCACCGGCTCCCAAACCCAAGCAGGCGCCGGACTTGGGCGACGCTCAGCAGCCCCTGTCGATAGCCATCCAGCGCCAGGCTCTCGGTGAGCCGCCGCGACAGATCCCCCCAGCGCCCTTCCAGTGCGTTGCGCACATCGTCCGGCATGTTGATGGACAGCGCCATTTACCTATATTATGCAATACTCGGCCCGCCTGGGGTCTCTTACACAATCAACATGCAATCCCCATACGAGTAAAACCTGTATCTCTCTTCCACCGCATGCCGGTAAGCCGCCAGCGCCAGCTCCGTCCCCGCGAACGCGCACACCAGCAGCAGCAAACTAGTCTTCGGCAAATGGAAGTTAGTCAGCATAGCGCCCGTACCCCTAAACCGGAATCCCGGGTAAATGAAGATATCCGTCTCTCCGCTCCCCGCCCGCAGTTCTCCCTCACGCATCGCGCTCTCCACCGTCCGCACGCTGGTAGTCCCCACCATCGCCAGTCTGCTCGCCGCGCGCATCTTAGCCGCGTTCTCTTCCGTGATCGCGTACCGCTCCGCGTGCAGCCGCGCCCGCTCCACCTGTTCCTCGTGCAATGGCTGAAACGTTCCCAGCCCCACATGCAGCGTCACGCAAGCCGTCTCCGCCCCGGCCGCACGGCACTCGCTCAATACTTCCGGCGTAAAATGCAGCCCCGCCGTCGGCGCCGCCACCGACCCCTTCTCTCTGGCATACACCGTCTGATAACGCTCGCGGTCGGCCGCCTCATCGGCGCGTTTAATGTAGGGCGGCAGCGGCACGTGCCCAATCTTCTCGAACTCGGCGAACAAATCACCCGATCCCTCGAACCGTATCGTGCGCTCCCCAAACTCGCCGCGGCCAACAATCTCCCCTTGCAATCCGCCTTCGAATTCGATCCGTTCCCTCAGCCGCATCTTGCGCCCCGGCCGCACCAGCGCCTCCCAATCCCTCCCATCGCCGCTCACCGGTCGCAGCAGAAACACCTCCACGCGCCCGCTCAAATGCTCGCGCAACTTCGGATTATTCTTCCCCACCGCCAGCGACCGCACCCCCGCCCGATGCCCATACAGCCGCGCCGGAAACACTCGCGAATCGTTCAACACCAGGCAATCGCCCACCCGCAAGTACTCCGGCAAGTCGCGGAACCGCCGGTCTTCCCATCGCTGCCCGGCGCGGTCCACCACCAGCATGCGCGCCCCCGCGCGGTCCTCCGGCGGCGCTTGCGCAATCAGTTCGTCGGGAAGATGGTAGTCGAATTGGGCCAGGTCCATCGCTACTTCTTGGCTCGCTCGAATGTCAGAGGCGTCGTCACCCCGCCCTGCATCCAGTTCCCCGCGATCTCCGCGCGGCTCTCCGCGAGCACGCCGGAATACCGTCCGCCAATCGCGCGGATCTCAAACTCCAGCCCGTTCCCCTTCTGCGTGACGGTGGTAATGGGAATCGCCGGGCTCGCGCTGCCCGCGCTCACCACCGTGCCTGCGCCGTTCCCATCCGCCCCCACAACCAGTTTCAGCTCCAGATGAAGCTGCCCGTCGCCGCCGCCCAACAGCCCTTCCCAAGTCCCCAAGAAGTCGTTCGACAACGGCGTGCTGGCCCGCGGCGCCTCGATCGCAGCTTCTCCCGTCCGCTTCAGCTCGAACGCGGTCGATTCGCCCGACCCGCTAACCTGCCCCGAAATCGCCGCCCCGCCCGCCGCCAGTTTTCCATCGAACACCGGGCTTGCCGCCGCGTCGAACATGCGGAAGTGAATCGCGTCCCCCTGCACTGCGATGCCGCTCAGCGGGATGTCCTTGGCCCCTTGCGCCGGCATGCCCATCGCGCCAACCCAGGCGCCCTTCGAATCCACCGCCAGGTCCACCGTGATCGCAACATCCTTCCCCGCCCCTTTAATCACGCCCTCCCAATGCCCCGCCCCCGCCGGCGCCTGCCATGCCATCGCCATCGCCGCGCACACGGTCCCCAGGCCCGCCATGCGCAGTGAGCCATTCATCGCATCGCCCTCCGCAGATACTGCCCCGTGTACGACCGTTTCACCTTCGCCACATCCTCCGGCGTTCCGCACGCCACCACTTCCCCGCCCGCCGCGCCGCCCTCCGGTCCCAAATCGATCACCCAGTCGGCCGCCTTGATCACCTCCAGATTGTGCTCGATCACAATCAAGCTCCCGCCGTTATCGATCAGCCTCTGGAACGACGCCAGCAGCTTCGCAATATCGTCGAAATGCAAACCCGTCGTCGGTTCGTCGAAAATGAACAGCGCCCGCGCGCAGCTTGCCATTGCCAGGTGCGCCGCCAGTTTCACCCTCTGCGCTTCGCCGCCCGAAAGCGTAGTCGCCGATTGCCCCAGCCGCAGGTACCCCAACCCAACATCGTCCAGCACCTTCAGTTTCTGCACCAGTCTCGGCGTCGCGTGAAACACGTCCATCGCCTCGCGCACCGTCAATTGCAGAACTTCGTGGATGTTGTACCCGCCGTACTGAATCTCCAGAATGCCGCTCTTGTAGCGCATCCCCTTGCACTCTTCGCACACCAGCTCCACATCCGCCAGGAATTGCATCTCCACCGTCACCGTGCCATCGCCCTGGCAGGTTTCGCAGCGCCCGCCCGGGACGTTGAACGAAAAGTGTCCCGCCGTGTACCCGCGCCGTTCCGCCTCCCGCGTCGACGCAAACAGCGAGCGAATCGCATCGAAGGCCTTCATATACGTCACCGGGTTCGAGCGCGGCGTGCGGCCAATCGGCGATTGATCGATCATCACCGTGTTCGCGATCCGCTCCGCGCCCTCCACCTTCGCGCACGCCAGGCGCGGCGCTTCCGGCATCGCATCCTCCGCCCCGTCGAATGCCGCGCGCGGTTCCGTCTCCCGCTCCTTGTGCAGGGCCTCTAGTGACCGGTAGATCACATCGTGTACCAGCGTCGATTTCCCCGACCCAGACACCCCCGTCACCACCACCATCATTCCCAGTGGAATCTCCACGTCGATGTTCTTCAGGTTGTGTACGCGCGCTCCCAAAAACCGCAGCGTCTTCTTCGGGTCCGGTTCGCGGCGCGCGCGCGGCGCCGAAACCCGCAGCTCGCCGCGCAGGTAACGGGCCGTCAGCGAGCCGCTCCCGTCCAGCATCAGCTGGTCGAGCGGCCCTTCGAAAATGATGCTCCCGCCGTGCTCGCCGGCCCCCGGTCCCAAATCGACAATGTGATCCGCCGCGCGCATAATATCCGGGTCGTGCTCCACCACCACGATGGTATTTCCCAACCCGCGCAGCTCTTCCAGGATTCGGATCAGCCGTCCCGTATCGCGGCTGTGCAGCCCGATCGAGGGTTCGTCCAGCACGTAACAAGCGCCCACCAGCCGCGACCCCAGGCTGGTCGCAAGCTGTATGCGCTGCGCCTCGCCGCCGGAAAGCGTGCTCGAAAGCCGGTCCAGCGTCAGGTACTCCAACCCAACATCGTTCAGGAACTTCAACCGCTGGCGAATCTCCACCAAAATTCTATCCGCGATGGCATTTTCTTCCGGCGGCAATTCGAGCGAGTCGAAAAACTGCGCCGCCTCCGCGATGTTCATCCGCGCCACATCCGCCAGGTTCTTGCCGCCCACCTTCACGTACAACGCTTCCTTCCGCAACCGCGCGCCCTTGCATTCCGGGCACAGCGCATAACCGCGGTACCGGCTCAAAAAAACCCGCACGTGCAGTTTGTACTTCTTAGTCTCCAGGTGGTCGAAAAATCGCCGGATGAAGCCGTAAACCGCCTCGCGCTCGTCCTCCTTGAGATCGCGAAACGGCGTCGTCATCCGCACCGACGCCCGCACGCCCTTCTTGAAATTGCCCAGCCAGGAGCGGTACTTGGGCTTCGTCCAAGGGTCCACCGCGCCTTCCTCGAGCGATAACGATTGGTCCGGAATCACGCGGTCCATATCGAAATCGATGGTGTTCCCGAAACCCTGGCAGCGCGGGCACGCGCCGAAGGGCGAGTTGAAGCTGAACAGAATCGGCTCCGGCGGGTTGAACTCCGTGCCGCAAGTCTTGCACTGAAACTTCTCGTTGAAGCGAATCCGCTCCACCGGCGCGCTGGGCGTCTCGAAGATCGCCTCGCCCGCTTCCCGGTAGCAGATCTCAATCGTATCCACCAGCCTCTGATGCAGACCGGGACCGATAACCACGCGATCCACCAGCACGAACAGGGGCTTCGAAAAATCGATGTCCAGCAGCGATTCCGGCGTGGAAAACTCGAACAGCCGCCCGTCCTGCACCAGCCTGTTGAAGCCCTTCTTGCGCAGCTCGAACAGATGGTCGCGCAGCGCCTGCGTCGTGCCATGCTCCCCGCACGGAAACAAGGCGTACCAACGCGACCCTTCCTTCAGCGTCAGCAGCCGCGCCGCCGCCTCGTCCACCGAATCCCGCCGCACCTGCGTCCCGCACGTCGGGCAAAACGTACGGCCCACGCGCGCGTAGAGCAGCCGCAAAAAGTCGTAACATTCCGTGGAAGTCGCCACCGTCGAACGCGGATTCCGGCTGGTATTCTTCTGCCGGATCGCCACCGCCGGCGCGATCCCGTCCATCTCATCCACGTCCGGCTTTTCCATGCGCTCCAGGAACTGCCGCGCATAAGCCGACAACGATTCCACATACCGCCGCTGCCCTTCCGCGTAAATCGTATCGAACGCCAGCGACGATTTACCCGACCCCGACACCCCCGTAACCACCGACATCTGGTTATGTGGAATGTCCAGCGAAATGTTCTTGAGGTTGTGGACTCGCGCGCCACGAATCCGGATGGAGTCTTGCACGGGTGTTCGCAATTCCAGTATACCCGGTAAGTGGGACGGGCCTCCTGGCCTGTCTTCTTCTCTTCTTCTTCTCTTCTGCCGGCCTTCTACCTGCCGGCAGCTATACTACAACTATCCAGTCCTAAAAGGAACCATTACTAATGCGCCAAGCCCTCTTCCTGCTGACGTTCACCATCATGGCGAGCGCCCAACCCTCCACCGACGAAATCCTCCGCCAGGCCCGTCAAGCCATGGGCGGCGCCCGTCTCGCCGCCGTCCAGAGCCTCACGGTCTCGGGCGACGCCACCAACGGCGCCATCGCCAGCGACCTGACTCTCAGCATCCAGCTTCCGGATAAATTCCTGCGCGAGCAAACCGTCCAGCTCGGCGCCGGCATGGGCGTGGGCTTAAGCGCGGAGGCGGCCGCGTCCGTCGGCGCTCCCACCGTGGTCGATTGTCTCAACGGCGACGAGCAATGGTCCGACATCCGCATGTCTGCCGACTCGCAAATTGACAGCTCCATGGTCGAACGCGCCGCCGGTTCCATGCTCACCGCCCGCCGTCAGGACCTCAAGGGTACCTTCGCCCGTTACCTTCTCGCCCTCCTCTTGGCCGACCGCCCCACCTTCCCCATCCAGTTCGCCGTGGTCGACCAAACGCCCACCCCGGACGGCGGCATGGCCTACGCGCTCGAAGGCAAGGGACCCGGCGATTTCGCCATCCGCCTCTTCATCGACGCCAAGACTTACTTGCCCATGATGATGGCCCACACCTCCGGCGACACCGTCACCCAGATCTGGCTCAGCAAGTACAAGACCGAGGACGGCGTCACCATGCCGCACATGCTGAGCTGGATGCAGAACGGCCGCGAAACCGAGAGCCTCTCCATCAAAAAGGTGAAACTCAACCCCAAATTCCCAACCGGCAAATTCGTCAAAGCAGCCCACTGAGCGTGGCAGGCGCTTTCGCCTGCCGTGTTCGCCGCGCCGCTCCCCGGCCCGCTCTCCCGCCCGTTGCGCCCGCACCCAGGATCGGCTAGCCTTAAAATTGGAGGAATGGGTGAGTGGTTGAAACCGGCGGTCTTGAAAACCGTTAGCGGGGTGACTCGCTCGGGGGTTCGAATCCCTCTTCCTCCGCCAGATTGCCGAAGGTCTCCCGGACCTTAGACGTCTTCCGCATCCGCTCAGGCGTCTTTCTCCCAACAGACCGCCCTCGGCAACGTTTAGATCATTAGCTTCCCCTCCTCCCCCCTCCCAATGCTATCCTTAAACTAACATTCGGGTACGCCGTTGGAGGGGACAGTGAATTTTCGCGAACAGCTTCGCGCGTACATTGCTCAACTGGAACACCGCCTGCGCCGCAACGCTCTGCTGCGCGGATTGGCCATTCTCACCGGCAGCGCTCTCGCCGCCACCCTGGCTCTCGTCACCACTGCCAATGCGCTCGCCTTTTCCCATGGAAGCGTAACCGCCGCCCGCTTCGCGCTGGTCTTGGTTCTCGCCGTCGCCGCCGCCGCCGGCCTCGCGCTACCCTTGCGCCGCCTCACCCGCCGCCGCGCCGCCGGAACCGCCGAAGCCGCCTTCCCCCAATTCCAGCAGCGCCTCACCACCTTCGTTGAGCGAGACGGCCAGGATCCCTTCATCGAACTCCTCGCCGCGGACACCCTCTCCGTCTCCCAGTCCGCCCAACCCAGGCAACTGGTCACGGACCGCCGCCTCTGGTTCTCCCTCGCCGCCGGCGTCGGCTCCTTCGTCGTCCTCCTCTGGTTGATCGCCGCCGGACCCGGTTTTCTCGGCTATGGCGCCTCGCTCCTTTGGACCGGCCCGCACCGCGGCAAGCCCGCCTTCTATGACCTCCGCGTGACCCCCGGCGACGCCGTCGTGCGCCGTCACGCCGACCAGTTGATCTCCGCGCTCCCCGCCGGCCTCCACTCGCCCACCGTCAAGTTGTACGCCCGCTTCCAAAGCTCCGCCAAGTGGGAAGAGACCGTCATGCTGCCCAAAGCGGCCGGCAGTTTCGCCGGCGGCTATCAATTCCTCTTCGCCGATCTGCCTGAGAACGTCGAGTACTATGTCACCGCCGGCGCCCTCACCTCCAAGCGCTTCAACATCCGCGTCACCGAGTTGCCCGCCGTTAAGCAGATTCGCGTCACCTACCGTTACCCCGCCTGGACCGGTATGCCTTCCGAAACCGAGGAGCGCGGCGGCGATCTCCGCGCCGTCGCCGGCACCGTCGCCGAACTCGAAGTTTCCACCGACCGTCCCCTGCAGGGCGGCCAGATCCTGCTCGATAACGGTCAGCCCATCCAGCTCACCGGCGGCTTGAATAACGTCTACCGCGCCTCCGTCAAGATGGACCAGGACGGCGTCTACCACGTGGCCGGCGTTGCCGAGGGCCAGCCCGTTCGCGTCAGCGAAGATTTTTTCATCGAGGCCCGCAAAGCCAACCCGCCCCAAGTCGCGTTGGTGCGTCCCCGCGCCGATTACCACGCCAGCCCCATTGAAGAGGTCACCGTGGCCGCCAAAGCCTCGGGCGATTACGCTCTCACCGGCGCCGCGCTGCATTATTCCGTCAACGGCGGTCCCGAAACCGCCATCGATATACTCCCGCAAAAAGGCGCCAAGCAGGCCGACGGCTCCGCAACCCTTTCGCTTGAGGATTTCAAGCTCGTTCCGGGCGACCTCATCAGCGTCTACGCCACGGCCAAAGATGCCAACGCCGAATCCCGCACCGACATGATGTTAATCCAGGCCGACCCGTTTGAGCGCGAGTATTCGCAATCGCAAGAGTCCGGCGGCGGTGGCGGAGGCGGCGGCGGTGGCGGCCAAGGCAATCAGCAAGCGCAAATCTCGCAGCGCGAAAAGGAAATCATCTCGCAGACTTTCAAGCAACAGGGAGACAAGAATGCCACCCAGCAGCAGGCCACCGACATCGCCAAGCTGCTCTCCCAATCCCAAGCCACCTTGCGCGATCAGGCCATCTCGCTTTCCGGCCGCTTGCAGGCCCGCGAGTTGACCGACGAAGTGGAAGCCATCGGCGATTTCGAGAAGGACATGATGGCCGCTTCCGAAGCCATGGCGCCGGCCGCGCAGCAATTGCAGCAGGAAAAATGGAAGGACGCCCTGCCCAATGAGCAGAAAGCCCTGCAAGCCCTGCTGCGCGCCGAAGCCACGTTCCGGCAAATCCAGGTTGCCTTCGGAGCCCGCGGCGGAGGCGGTGGCGGCGGTGGTGGAGGCGGCGCCGCGCGCGATCTCGCTGCCCTGTTCGATCTCGAGCTCGATACCGAAAAGAACCAATACGAAACCCGGCAATCCGCGTCTTCTTCGACCGCCGAGCAGAAGGCCCAGGAAATCGACGACGCGCTGAAGAAGCTCGACGAGTTGGCCAAGCGCCAGGAGGATCTCGCCCAGCAGCAGCGCAACAGCCCCCAGACCGCCGAGCAGAAGTGGCAGCAGGAAATGTTGCAGCGCCAGGCGCAGCAGCTCCAGCAGCAGATGGAGCAGCAGCTTGCCCAAAACAGCCAGCAAAGCCAACAAGGCCAGCAGGGTCAACAAGGACAACAAGGACAACAAGGTCAGCAGGGACAGCAAGGTCAGCAGGGACAGCAGGGCCAGAGCGGACAGTCGAGTGGGCAGGGCCAATCCGGCGGCCAATCGAGCGGTTCGTCATCCGGCCAGTCCGCGGGTCAGTCCGCCGCCGGACGCCAGCAGGCCGCCCAGCAGGCGCTCGACCGCCTGCGCCAGGCCGGCGACGACATGCGCCGCGCCGCCTCTCAGAATTCCAGCGCGGCCGATTCCCGCCGCGCCGCCGACCGCTTGCGCGAAGCCACCGATCTGCTTGGCGGAGTCGAACAACAGGACGCCGCCACCCGCCTCAACTCCATGGCGCAAACCGCCGACCGCTTGACGGAGCAGCAAAAACAGCAAGCCGATCGCGTTCGCGACCTGATGGCCCGGCAGAGCGCCGCTCGCGCCTCCGGTCAGCAGCAGGCCTACCCGTCCGCTCAGGAAATCGACAAGATGGTCAACGATCGCCAGAAGGTTGCCGATGACCTCGCGCGTCTAACCCAGCAATTGCGCACCGCCGCGCGCGATCTCGCCCCAACCCAGCCGACGGCTTCCAGCAAATTGCGTGGCGCGCTCGATGGCCTCGACGAAAACGATCTCGGCACCCGCATGCAGCGCAGTTCCGATTGGCTGCGCACCGGCGACTTCTCCGATCCCGCCGAAACCGCCCTCACCAGCGACCTCCAAAAGCTCGGCGAGCAGGTCAAGGATGCGGCTCACTCAGTGGGCAGCGCCCAGCGCGCCTCCGAGGACGCCGCCGTCAACCGCGCCATGGACAATCTATCCCGTCTGCGCGACCAACTCGCCGGCCTCGGCAGTCAACCCGGTCAAGGCAACCAGCCCGGCCAGCTCAATCGCAACGGCCAACCCGGTCAGCCCGGTCAATCGGGCCAACAAGGCGGTCAGCAAGGTCAAGGTGGACAGCAAGGCGGTCAGCCCGGTCAAGGCGGTCAACTCGGCCAAGCCGATCGCCAGCGCGGCGGCGGCCAGCCGCAGGCGGGCCAATACGGTGGACGCCAGGCAGGCGATGTCGGCAACCGCGTCGCCGGTCCGGTGGGCAATGCCACCGGCGGAGCGGACCGCTATCGCAACGGCTTTGGCGCCTGGGATACCGGCAATACGCACATCTCCGGTCAGGCCGCGGCGCCCCAGCAAGGTCCCAACCCGGCCGATACCCAGCGCGAAATCAACCAGGGACTGGACCTTCTCAACCAGATGCGCGCCGTGGTTCAGGATACTCCCGAAGGAAAGCAACAGTTGCAATCCCTGATCGACCAAATGCGCAATCTCGACCCCAAGCGCTTCCCCGGAAATCCCGCCCTAGTCGAGCAGATGCACCAACAGCTCGTCGCCGGCGTGGACGCGCTGGAGCTCCAACTGCGCCACGAACTCGATGACCATGGCGGCGCCATTCGCGACACCGACCCGGCCAAAGTCCCCGCCGGCTATCGCGACTCCGTAGCCGAGTACTACCGCAAACTCTCCGGCGCGCACTAAGTGGGACGGACCTCCTGGTCTGTCTTCTTTTCAAGCGCCGGCAGTTCCACCGTGAACGCCGTACCCATTCCCGCCTGGCTTCGCACCGCGATTGAGCCGCCATGCATCTCCACCACCTTCTTCGCGATCGAAAGCCCCAGTCCGCTGACCCGCCGCTGATCTTCCTGGGCAATGCCAATGCCCGTGTCGGCAATGCTCACCTCTAAACAATCCGCCCGTCTCCGCAAAGCGACCGTCACGCTTCCGCCCTCCGGCGGTAATGCTGGATCTGATTGTCCAGCCGGTGTGTCTTTGGCCGAACTTGACCTGATTCGGGAGCTTCCCTGCCATGTCGTTCACGGTCTGAACCAGCCCACTGACAAGGGGTTGATGGCTCCGATCCAGCCGCGCGTTGAAGCCTCCCGTGGCGATACGCTCCAGCGCATCCGTGACCGGGGCAAAGGGTCCGCTGCGCCGCGGCCGGAACAGATAACCTCCGCCCATCACCGCATGTAAACGGAGCTTAAACGGCGAGTCACATTGCGCCGGCGAACATGCGGCTGGCCGCTTCGGTGGCGTGGGAAAGTGGAAACCGCCTCTTGAGATCGGAGAGTTGCGTCTCAGCCTCCGCGCGCTTACCCTGTTTCAGGTAGGCCGTCACCAGGCCGTAGAGCGCCTGGTCGCCGGCCGGCGAGTCTGGAAAATCCTTCAGGTACCGCTGCAACTGTTTCTGCGCGTCGTCCCAATTCTCCAACTGAACGTAGTCCAAGCCAATCGCCAGGCTGAGCTCGCCGCGCAATGCCGCATCCGACTTGCAGGCTTTCGTCTTCAGGGCCTCGCCGTAATACTGAATCGCAAGCCGCGGCGCCTTGACGGTGGTGAAGAAGCGTCCCATGCGGACCAGCGCCGCCCCGTTGTTGCGGTCGTGCGCGAGGATTTCGCGGGCCGCGCCGGCCTCGCTGAAGTCGGCCGGCAGTTGCTCCAGCAGGCCGGCCAATTCCCTGGCGTGCAGAATGCCCATGTGCCGGACCATCGGCTCCGCCCAGGGGTCCGCCAGGATAATGGTGGGGACTCCGTCGATGTGAAAGCGCGAAGCGGTACTGGCGTCGCGGTCGATATCGACCGACACGCAGACGTATCTCTTCGAAAGCTCGACGACCCGGGCGTCCGGCCACGACTCCTTGTCCATTCGTTCGCACGGCTCGCACCACCCAGCCGCGAATTCGATCAGCAGCGGCTTGCCGGTCTTCGCGGCCAGCGCGGCCGCCTGGTCGAAGCGGCCGACCCAGTTCAAGTCGGCCTTCGTCGCCGATATGGCGGGACCGGCCAGCGCAAGTACGAGGGCAATGATGCGTCGCATCGAATGGAAGCCGTATCCTACCGCGACGCGAATAGGCGTGCAAGCGCGTCCCACTCGTGAACGGCAGTGTCCCACAACCGGACAAAGCGCGCGGGCGTCCGCCGGCCGAGCACGGTGACCCGCAACCAGATAGGCCGGCGGGTGAGTTGGTTAGATGCGTGCCTTTCACAACACATGCTCCAGGACCTTCGGTATAGCCTGCGCACTCTGCGTAACAGCCCCGGCTTCGCGCTGATTGCGATTGTCTCGCTGGCTTTGGGAATCGGAGCCAATTCGGCCATGTTCAGCCTGGCTGACGGGTTGATTCTGCGGCCTTTGCCCGTGCCGGACGCTTCGAAGCTGGTCGCGGTGCAGTCGCAGTTGCGCGGCGAATCCGTGGGCGGCCTCTTCCAGTATTCGGGACTTTCCTATCCCGATTACGCCGATCTCCGCGACCGGAACCAGTCCTTCGAGGGCCTGGCGGCGTCGGAATACTCCCCGTTTGGTTTCACCAGCCAGGAAGGCGCGCTGCCGCGGATGAAATACGGCCAGTATGTGAGCGGTAACTTCTTTAGCGTCCTGGGCGTGCAGCCCGTCCTGGGGCGCGGCTTTCGCGCCGATGAAGACCAAGTGAAGGGGCGCGATGCGGTGGTGGTGCTGGGCCACGACCTCTGGAAAACCGAATTTGCCGCCAGTCCCAGCGCTATCGGAAGCACCGTCTTTCTCAATGGCATTGCCTTCAGCGTGATTGGAGTGGCGCCGGAATCGTTTACCGGGTCCCAACTGTTGATTCCTTCGGCGCTCTTCGTGCCCCTGGCGATGGCTCCTCGTCTGGCGGGCGGCGCCGGGGCGGACATCCTGGAGCAGCGGGGCCAGCGCGGGATGACCGGCCAAGGCCGTTTGAAGCCGGGAGTGAGCCTGGCTCGGGCAGCGGCTGAGGCGACCGTGGTGGCGCAACAACTCTCCGCCAAATATCCGGATACGAATCGCATTTGCTCGTTCCTGGTGGACACGGACGTGCAATCGCGCCTGAAGCAGAATCCGCTGGGACTCATGGCCGCCCTTTTCCTGCTGGGTCTCGCCGTGGTGGTGCTGCTCATCGCTTGCGCGAACGTGATGAACCTGATGCTGAGCCGCGCCGGCGCACGTTCCCGCGAGATCGCGGTACGGTTGGCCATCGGCGCCGCCCCCGGCCGTCTGATCCGGCAACTGCTGACCGAGAGCCTGACGATTGCGGCGCTCGGCGGAGCGCTGGGAGTTTTTCTGGCCAAGACCGGCATGGATCTGTTTTCGCAGATCCGCTTCCCCACCGACATCCCCGTTGCGTTTACTTTGAAGCTGGACCCGCGGGTACTTCTTTTCACGGTATGCGTGTCGATTGCCAGCGCGGTTTTGTTCGGCCTTGCGCCGGCCTTCCGGAGCACCAAGCTCAACCTTGCGCCGTCGTTGAAATCCGGCAGGGCGGAGGGCGGGCGGCAAGGGCGCTTCCTGGGAAGGAGCTCGCTGGTGATTGCCCAGGTGGCGGGCGCGCTGGTGCTCCTGGTTACCGCTACGCAGGCGTACCGCGGCGTTTCGATTCTGCTCTCTTCGCCCGCCGGTTTCCGCACCGACCATCTCCTCACGGCGACCTTTAACCCATCGCTGGCAAGGTACACGCCGGAACGAACGCGGGAGTTCTATCGGGAACTGCTGGAAAAAGCGCGCAGTTTGCCGGGCGCGAAATCCGCCGCGCTTTCGGTGGCCGTGCCGATTGTGCCGGGCGGCGGGATGACCCGTGTGGTTCCGGAGGGCATCCAGTTGCCCCCGGGCACGGAAGCGATCGGGGTGGTTTCGAATACCGTAAGCGAAGGCTACTTCGCCACCGCCGGCGTGCCGATTTTGCAAGGGCGCGAGTTCCAGGTCACCGACACGGCCGATTCCCCGCGCGTGGCGATTGTCAACGAGATGTTTGCTCATACGTATTATCCGAACGGCGTCGTTGTGGGGCGGAAGCTGCGTTTGAACAGCGTGAGCGGACCGGCGGTCGAAATTATCGGCGTGGCGAAGCAGAGCAAGTACTTTGCCCTGTTTGAACCGCCATTCGCCTACATGTACCTGCCGCTGGCGCAGGACCCGCAGGCGGCCATGGCTCTGCTGATTGAAACCACCGCCCCATCGGGAACGCTGGCGCCGGCGCTGCGCGACGCGGTGCGGTCGCTCGACCCGGGGCAGCCGGTGGTGGGGATACGGACCATCGAGGAAGTTTTCAACGACCGCAACAGCGTGCTGCGGGTGCTGGCGGAGGTGGTTGGAGGGATGGGACTCCTCGGGCTGGTATTGGCGCTGGTTGGACTCTACGGACTCATGTCGTATTTCGTGAGCCTCCGGATGAGAGAAATTGGAATCCGCATGGCGCTGGGCGCGGATCGGGTGGGTGTAGTGAGGATGGTGATGAAGCGGGGAATGGCGCTGGCGCTGAGCGGCGTGGGCATCGGTCTGCTGTTGTGCGTGGCAGTGAATAAAGTAATCGCGTCATCCGGCGTGGCATCCTTTAACTTTCCACTCATCGCGCTGGTGGCCGCCGCGCTGGCCGCGGTGGGAGCGCTGGGCGCATATCTACCGGCTCGGCGCGCGTCGCTAGTGGATCCCAACGGCATCCTCCGGCAGGAGTAGGGAGATGCCGGTGAAGTCGCAGAACATACGCAGGTCGCTCAGCCAGGAGCCATAGACCAGCGCGATGTGATGCTCGACGGCCCGGCGCATCATCCAATCGATGAACACCGCGGCGGAGGGCTGGGGTCTGACAGTCGCGACGCTGCCGCGAATGCCATGCGAAGAGAGAACCTCTCCAGCGGCTGCCGCGAGCGCCGGTTTTCCGCTGGCCGGCCGGAGCAGCTTCGCCATGGTGACCGGTCCCGGCTTGAACGGGAATTCCACGGTGGCGCCGGTCGCGGTGCGCATGTGCGAGCGAAGCGACACGGCTTCGGGATCTCCCGCCAGCGAAGGCGCCGCTGCTCCGCAGTGCGCCAGTTGAATGGTCCCCTCGTCTTCCAGGCAGGCGGTGATATCGAAATTGAATGCCGGGGCGCCGGCGAGGCGGCTCAAAATCCAGGTGGTAATGAGCGCGGTGAGGTCCACTTCACAGGTGCTTGGGACGCCTTCCTCGGACAGCAGCGCGTGGGCCGTGCAGGGCGTGATTTTGCGCCGGTCGCGCAGTTCGGGCCAGCAGCGCAGGCAATAGCCGTCCAGCGCGTTTTCGCGGACGGTTTCCTTCAGCGCGACATAGAGGCGGAGGTTTTCGGCGAGGCGTTCGGCACTGATGGAGCGCTCGCCTTGAGCCGCGCGCATGAGGCGTTCGGCGGCTTGGGCGGCCTCTTCGGGAGAGGCGGCTTCGGCCGATTGCAGAAGGGCATCGAGATTCAGGGGCACGGCCGTGGCGCCGAGGGTCTGGCGGATTTCCCCGGCATCCACCTGGACGTCCAGCATTCCGGGGCACGGGTCGCCGACGATTCCGAAGCGGGCGGTTCGCAGCGCACGGACCACGGCGGCGACTTTGGCGGCGCGCAGGACCTTTTCGACATTGGCGGGAGTGACTCCGCCGATTTGATGGATGAAGGGCTTCCCCAGACGCCGGATGTTCGAACCGGACGACGTGATGCCGCTGATGGGGGAAGGCATGGGGACGTCTTTATCGAGGTAAGGAAGCGCCCACAGGAGCATGGGAACGTCCATCAGTTCCCTGGCGAGCGCCAGAGTGATTTCCTCAGCCACCCACGTGCAGAAGAACAGGACCACCAGGTCGGCAGAGTTTTCGGTGAAGCTTCGGGCGGTCTCGACGGCGTCCTGGGAGGTGCGCGGAATCGGGGCGGCGATCACCTGGCAGCCCGACTCGCGAAGCGCGGCGACGGCGCGTTCGCGGGCTTCGGCGACGGCGGGGAGATCGTAGAACGGGTGGACGCAGGTTACGAAACCGATGGTTGGGGGGGTCACTTGGGGGCGGCTCCCAGATGGGCGGATACCTTGGCGGCTTCCTCGACGGCGCGCGCGAGGACGGAGCGGACCTTGCCATCCTCCAGCATGAGCAGGCCGGCGATGGTGCAGCCGGCGGGGGTGGTGACGTCGTCGCGGAGAGCGGCGGGGTGGCGGCCGGTGGAGAGGACCATACGCGCGGCGCCGAGGGCGGTCTGCGCCACCAGGGTTAGCGCGAGTTGGCGCGGCAATCCGACGCGAACTCCGGCTTCGGCGAGGGCCTCCATAATCAGAAACTGATAGGCCGGGCCGCTGCCGCTGAGGGCGGTGACGCCGTTGAAATGAACCTCGTCGACGGGGAGGCATTTGCCGACGGCATGGAAGATGTGAGTGGCGCGTTCGAGGTCGGACTTGGCGGCGTAGCGGCCGGTGCAGACGACGGTCATCCCTTCGTTGACGACGGCGGGGGTGTTGGGCATGGCGCGGACTACCGGATTCTCGGTACCGAGGAGGGCTTCGAGGCGGTCGGTTGCGACGCCGGCCAGGATGGAGATGAGCAGGGTTTCGCGGCGTAATCCGGCACTGCGGAGGGCGGCAAGAACCGTGGGGGCGTCGGCGGGCTTCACGCAGATGAGGATCAGGTCGGCGGTAGGAACGCGGGCCTGGAAGTCGGATTCGACGGGGATGCCAAGGGCTTGAGCGGCGGCTTCGCAGGTGGCGGTGTTTTTGTCACCGGCCCAAAGGCGGTCGCGGGGAACCAGGTTGTTGGCCAGGAGGCCGCGGATGAGGGTCTGACCCATGACGCCGGCGCCGACGACGCCGAGGGTGAGGCCATCGGCGATCAGGGGAACGGGATGGTGGTCTGCTTTTTTAGACATTGTTAGGAACGCTCAGTTAAGAATGACGATAGCATGTGACAAGACCAGGGACAGACGGATCTGTCCACGCGGCGCAAAAACGGCGCCTTGGGACAAGACCAGGGGCCTGACAGGGCCAAGCTGACAAGACCAGGGACAGACGGATCTGTCCACGCGGCGCAAAAACGGCGCCTTGGGACAGATTCGTCTGTCCCTGGCGCGGGCGCCCCGGCCCGCCCCACCTTATCTGGCGAGCCAGAAGAGGGGGATCAGGCCGGCGGCGGAGAGGGCGGCGAGGAGGCAGAGGCTCTGGAGGCCGGTTTTGCGGTCGCTGAAGAAATGGGCGTAAATGCCTTTGACCAGGTTATTGCTGGAGGCGGCGATCAGGATGGCGGCGGAGGCCACGGTCAGAGTCGCGCCGGCGCCGGCGCCGGCGGACTGCGTCATTCCCATGATGAACGGGTCCACGTCGGTGACGCCCATCAGAGCGGCGAGGGCGTATACGCCGGTCTTGCCCAGGTAGGCGACCACCAGGTGGGTGACGATCATGATGGCGATGAACATCGCGCCGAATAAGAGGGCGGCGCGGAGCTCGAGGGGGTTTTTCGGCTCGGATTCGCGGACGACATCGCCGGTTTTCGCATCGGGGATGCGCGCCCAGAGCCAACCTCCGGCGATTCCGGCGGCTGCCAGGGCCAGGAAGGGCGGACCGAGGAGGAGGATCAGGTTGCGGTTGAACAGCGTGACGAGTCCGGCCAGCCGGAGGTACATGACGCCGGAAGCGAGCAGGGTGGCGCCGGCGAAGAGATGGGGGCGGTCTTCGCGCGCGGCGCGTTTGGCGAGGACCACGGTGGTCACGGTGGAAGAATAGGCGCCACCGAGGAGAGAGGCCAGCAAGACGCCGCCTCCTTTGGTGAGCCGCTGGATTACATAGCTGCCGTAGGAAACCGCGCTCACCGCTACCACGACAAGCCACGCCTTGAACGGGTTGATATGGAACGGGCCGAACTCCTGGTTGGGGAGGACCGGCAGAATCACCACGGTTAGAAGGAGGAACTTGGTAAACGTGAGAATTTCCTGGGGAGGGATGCGGGTGGTGAGACCTTCCAGACCAGCCTTCAGCTCCAGGAGGAACATGCTTGCGACGGAGAGGGTGGTGGCGATCCAGAACTGCTCGCGAAAGACCAGCGCGCCGACCAGGTAGGTGGTGAGCGCGGACATTTCCGAGGTGAAGCCGGAGAACTTGGAGGTAGCCATCTTCTGGCGGTAGGCCAGCATGAGGAATCCGCCGACCACGGCGAAGCCAAGAACGATGGGCAGGACCTGGCCGGCCGAGAGCAGGGCCACGGCGTAACCGATCAATCCGATCAAGGGGAAGGTGCGGACGCCGCCGAAGGAATAACTCTCGTTTCCGGCACGGTGCTCTTCCCGCTCGAGGCCCGTCAAGAAGGACAAGAACAGAACCAACAGGATCTGCGCACCTTCAGGCGGCAACAGGCGATACATGTCCAGCAACACGCTTTTCACAGGATACATCCGGGAGAAGTGCGAGCGACTAATTTTCGGTTTCGGACCTCTCGGGCGGGGTGGAGGCGACGGAATCCGGGGTTTCTGGGAGGTCGATGTAGCCGTTTTCGTAAACCGGGTAGGACTTCGGGTAGAAGATGGGGTCGGAATCGTCGGCGGGGACCGCTTCGGCGGCGGGATCGGAGGGGGGTTCGGAGGGGATAAGCGGCTCGGTTTGTGGGGGTTCGGGGGGAATTGGGTTCGTTTGGGGTAAAAGGGGATCGGAGGGATCAAGAAGGCAGGCGGAAGCGCCTGCACCACTGGGGCGCCGGGCTTCCAGGCGGTCGAAATCCTCGATGGCGCGGCGGTATTGGCGCTCGGTTTGGGCAGAATAGCGTACGGCGAGGGCCATGGTGTTGGAGGAGCCGACGGCGCGGCGAAATCCTTCGGCCAGCATCCAGTTGCGGATCTGGGAGCGCTTGACTTCGATGTCTTCGACGAGATCAGGGTCCATGGGGATGCGGGGACGATCGCGAAGGCCGATGGCTTCGTTGAGGCAGTTGGTGAAGAGGCCGGCTTCGAGGCGGGCGGCGCGGAACATGGCGTGTTGCGCGAGAGCGATGCGCTCGACGGCGATGCGCTCCTGGGAGTTGACGGGATTGTAGTACTCGACGGCTTCTTCGGTGAGGGTGGTGACGTTTTCTTCGTCCTCGAGGCGGACGACGGTGAAGTAAGCGGCGGCGAAGCCGTGTTTGCGGGCGTTCTGAGCGGAACGGGCTTTGCCTTCGGGGCTGCGCGGGCCGGTGGAATTGGCGGCGTTGGCGCGATTGGCTGCGAGTTGCTCCGGGGAAACGGTATTTTGGGAATTCGTCATGGGATTCTCTGAATGTCCTTCCAATTCCAGATTGACATGGAGACGGAACGGGGCTGACAGGCGGGAGGGGGTAAGTTGCGGGAGGGAAAGGGAGTTATTTTATTGAAAGTTCGAGTGACCGGGGCTGGCGGGTTGACAACGAGAGGCCGCGGGTCAGGAGCCAGAGTTCGAAGAGCATACCGCGAAGCATGCTTGTCCACTCGGTTTCCTCACTCGTCCCACGGGGTTTCTCCCAGGTGGCATCTGGTTGAAGTTGGGAGCCATAAGCCGCGGCGCCCTCCGAAACTGTCACGACCTTAAGGTCCTCTCGATGGTGACGAAGGGACTGGACAAAATCGGGGGCGCCGGGCAAAGAGGGATTCACGATCAGGATGTCCACCGACAGGCTAAACTCCGCGAGTAACCCAGTGGCTTCGGGTACGCCCAGAGCTGGAAATGGCGTATAGCCAGCCGCAACCAGAGCCTTCCCCAGCCAGAAGAGAAAGCCCAAGTCATCATCGATCATGAGAACGCTTTTCATTCGCAGAGTTTCCGTGAGTTCCCTTAGCAAGCAACTCGCCATCAAGAGGAGCCGGCGATTTTAATTGAGATGGATGTCCGTAGCAGCAGGAAAGTACAAGAGTTGGCGCCAAGAAGTGGCGCGTTTTTTACCACAATACCTAAAGATGTGAATTACCACTACTCAGTGAAGGCAAGTAAACCAAAGGATCAGTACTTTTACCACGAAAATAGTACCCGAAAATAGTGCAACTTCCTGATTGACAAAAATCAGGTTAGCGCTACGCTTGAGCCAATCTCATCGTGACTCGATCCAATCGGATGAGTTGGAGAGCGGGGTGGGGCGATGACATGGTTTTGGGAGGACTAGCCGGGTTCAAGATACAGAGGAGCGCAGAAACTTCGTGTGCGGTACGAGGATTGCTTTAATCGGAAACGACCAGCGTGTCTATCAGCTTTGCAGTGACATTCTGGCAGCCCGCAGTCACCTGACGATCGTGGCGGAGCCGCAGCCGCCCTTTCCCTGAAGCCGAAATCTATATTTGGGACTATCACCAAGGCCTGGAGATCCCCTGGCAGAAGGTAGCCGAGAATCCCAGATCGCATTTGGTGCTGGTCGAGCGAAGGGACCTGGCGGAATCCCGGAGCGCCAAGCTGGCGGCGGCTATGTTGGCGTTGAAGCCGGTCACGCGGGCGGTTCTGGCGGCATGGCTTGAGAAGGCCCTGGAAGACCATGAATCCGGGGTTGCCGGGCGCCTTCGCCAGGAACGTGACGAGATCCTGCAGACCCTGATGGAGACCAGCCTGCGGCTGCAGGAGTATGACCAGGACCGGACCAGCTTTCTGGCCAAGGCCATTCACGATTTTCGGGCGCCGCTAACCGCGAGCAGCGGTTATTGCGGTCTTCTGCTGGAGGGACAACTGGGTCCGCTCACCGCGGCTCAAGAGCAGGTATTGGGCAGAGTTCAGGCCAGCTTGAAGAGGCTGTCGCGAATGACCGCGGCGATGTTCCAATTGAGCGTTGGCCAGCGCGTCCAGAGGGTCCCGAATCTGGAACGCGGGGACATCCGCGAAGTTGTCAAGCAGGCGCTGCATGAAACCCAGCCGCTAGCCTTGGAAAGGCGCATCAAAGTGAAGGTGACGCTCGCCCCACCCGACCAGGAAATGTACTTCGAGCGGGAGCAGTTAGAGCAGGTGGTTCTGAACTTACTCGATAATGCCACTAAGTTCACGCCGAAGGCGGGCCAGATCGATGTCAGGGGATACTCGTGTTTCTGGGACCGCCGCGAGAACAGGGTTCAGAGGCCGATTGAAAAGGAGCGCCGTTCTAGTGAAAGGCCGATGCCCAACGCTTATCGGGTAGACGTGCGCAACACGGGGCCGGCCATACCGGAGGAGCGCCTGGGCCGGATTTTTGAGGAGTACGCAACATACGGCAGCAACCACAGTTTCGGAAGCGGCCTTGGGCTGGCCATCTGCAAGGTAATTGTGCAACAACACAGAGGGCGGATTTGGGCGGAGAACACCGAGGGGGGGCCGATGCTCTCGTTTATGGTTCCCCTTGCGCCCGAGGGTTACGCGACGGCAAACGAGGGCATGGGAGCGACAGTGAATCAAGCGAGCGGGGCGAGTTTATCATGATGACAACCGAAAAACACGAGCGAACAATCCTGGTGGGTGACGATGAGCCTGAATGCCGCCAGTTTCTGGAAATGGCGCTGCGGTATCAGGGTTACGGGGTGGAACTGGCCGAAGACGGGCAGGAAGTTTTGAATTGTCTTCAGGCGAATCAAGCGGTGTCGGCGGTAGTCCTGGACTTCTTTATGCCCGGCAAAAACGGCCTCGAGACTTTGCGGGAGATTCGGTCGCGAGATTGGGATCTGCCGGTCATCATGGTATCGGGCGCGCCGGCGCCGGTGAACATCGTGGAAGCCATGAAGAGCGGCGCCAACGGGTTTCTGGGGAAGCCCCTGGACCATGGGGACCTCCGTACGGCCATCGAGAAAGCGGTCCAAGGGCGGCCGGAACGGGAGGCCGTCGCCGGGCGATGGAGCCAGGGCATGCGGGAACTATACGCGATGGCGGACCAGATTGGACGTTCCGAGGCGCCGGTTCTGATCCAGGGAGAGACCGGTTCCGGCAAGGAAGTGCTCGCGCACTATCTGCACTCGCTTTCGCCGCGCGCCAACCGGCCGTTCGTCAAACTGAACTGCGCCGCCCTGCCTGCCGAACTGGTGGAAAGCGAGTTGTTCGGCTATGAGCGCGGGGCGTTCACGGGAGCTTTCCAGCGCAAGCCGGGAATGTTTGAGATGGCCAACGGAGGGACCCTGCTGCTGGACGAGATCGGCGACATGGATTTCAAGCTCCAGGCCAAGCTCCTGCAGGTATTGCAGGACCACGAATTCCAGCGGTTGGGAGGCAAGGAGACGGTGCGGGTGGACGTGCGG